>ENA-OQDC01000197-OQDC01000197.1-human-gut-metagenome-genome-assembly--contig:-NODE-197-length-48541-cov-6.005907_pt1 | contig 48541 bp, 39 predicted proteins | sample MGYA00242770_ERZ504601 | MGnify/ENA primary metagenome ERZ504601 (study PRJEB26092, sample SAMD00036305) | human gut metagenome | host: Homo sapiens | study: EMG produced TPA metagenomics assembly of...
TCTTGGCATTCGTACCCGTTCTTTTGTGGAGACAATCGAAAGAAGACGAGCACAAGAGCAGGCTAGCGAAAGTAAACAAGAATTGGTTTCGGAAGCCGAAAGCGAACAAGAACAAACCCTCGACAGAAAAATTGCTCGCGAAACAGGCGCCAAACTGAACGATCCCTACCCTCAAAAGTTCGACAAAGCAGCAGTTAAGGAACGAGTGGTATTAGTTCCCAATACTTCTCATGCATTTAGCCGTATTATGTCTGCTGTATTTGCAAAACAAGGCTTGCGAACCGTTTCGCTTCCTATAGGTCGCGAACGAGCTATATACCTTGGCAAAAAGTATGTTCATAACGATATTTGCTTCCCTGCCCAAATCGTTATCGGCGAAGCTCTTGAAGCCTTGGAGTCCGGAAAGTACGACCTTGACCATGTTGCCGTTGCAACCGGTAAATATATCGGTGACTGTCGACTTACCCACTACGCCGCACTTTTGCGCAAGGCTCTCGACGACGCTGGCTACGAACAGATTCCTATCATCACCAACGACGATGTGGATTTCCACGATATTCATCCTGGATTCAAGCTCAATCTTACTTCCGCAATTCGCGTTGCGTTCACTTTACCTATGATAGATGCGCTTGAAGAGCTTCTTCGTAAAATACGTCCTTACGAACTAGAAAAAGGCAGTGCCAATGCCGCTTTCGATCAAGCGCTTGATTGCTTGGTTGAAGGCCTTGAAGCAGGTGGTGTTCGTGGAGCGAAGAAAGCTTTCGCCCAATCGATAGAAATCATGAAACAAGTACCGTACGACAGAAGCAATCCCCGCCCAACGGTGCTTATCGTGGGTGAATATCTCTTAAACTTCCATCCTGGCGCAAACCACGATATTGAAGATTACCTGGAAAACAACGGGCTTGAAGTTATCGAAGCACGTATGACTGACGTTATACGCAAAACCTACTTCTACCAGGATTCTCAAGTAAAAGAGTTCAAGGTTGACCGACCTTTCGCGAATAAAGCCACCTACGCTATCGACAACCGAGTGTTCGACCTAGCTCACGATGTAACCGATCGTATCGCGAAGGCTCATCCACTCTACACTCCGCCTTGCCGCATGCCTGATTTGGTGCAAGCAAGCGACCCTATCATCCATCACACCTTTGACGCAGGAGAAGGAGTTCTTATTCCCGCTGAAATTCTGCACCACGCAGAACATGGATGTCGCGCGTTTGTTATCTTGCAGCCTTTTGGTTGCTTGCCAAACCACGTAGTTGGCCGCGGTATTGCAAAACGTTTAAAGGAACTTTATCCCGATGCACAAATTCTGCCTCTTGATTTTGACCCTGACGTAAGTTTCGCCAACATTGAGAATCGGTTACAGATGCTCATTATGAACGCACGCGCAGCGCATTCGGAATAACATTACTAAAACCCTTTAGTGTGCAGGAGACCCCCAATGGCACGACCAAGAAAAGACCAAGGCGATTGCGCTGAACAGCGCATCAAAGATGCCTTCTGGGCCTTATTGGAACAAAACGATTTAAAAGATATTACGGTAAGCATGATTACCTCAAAGGCAAACTGCAACCGTGGTACGTTTTACTATCACTTCAATTCTCTTGAGGAGCTCGTTGATGCCATCATCACCGATGAGCTTTTCATCAACAGCAGCGTACCACGTGCCTTGTTTTATCTTCTCTGCAAAAAATCTAATCCTTTTGAGCAGGAAAACTTCGCCCTCCACATAAAGCGCTTCGGTCTTATGATGAACCGCGGTGGTCAAGAAGGCATTGACACCAAAGTTAAAATTGCCGCGACTGAGATGTGGGAAAGACTTCTCTGCACCAATGACGAAAAACTCACCATAGAAACACGACTCATCATTGAATATACCTTGAGCGGATTAATCGGGCTTATTTCCTATCTGCATCGTGAAGGACTTCTCGACAAGCACAACATACCCGAAGAAATGATCTTTAGCTTTAAGACAAACTCCCAGTATCTCCTAACGAACATCAGCAAGGCGCAAAACATTCCCCTTGTTAAGCTGGAAAAACTCATTTGCGACCAGATGCGCAATGTACAAAGCGACACCTGCCAAACCTGCCCGAAAATCCTGTTAGGATAAACGAGAATTTTGCGCTATCCATTTCTCGAAATTTTCTAAATACCCCTGCTCATCTTGAGTAAGGGTATTTTTTGCCTGATCAAAAAGGAATTCTCTCCATTCGGCGAAGGCACAAATTCCCCATCCTTGGCCTTCCAGCCCAAAGTTGCGGCATAGACTTCAGCAGCAGTATCGGTATACGTATCGTCAAGCTGCCATCTGTCCCCGACAACACCAAACGCATCCTCTACGCGCACAAGCGATTCTTCGGAATAAAAATCCCTTTGATGAGAGCCGCATAACCTGCCATCGCCTGGAGAGGCAGTGCATCGGCGGGGCGAATCTCTACAAATTGCTTAAGGCGCACATCAGGCCAAAACATTGAAAGAAGATGCTCGATATCATCCTGCGACATAGGAGCATCGGCGTAAGCCTGAGATGCAGTGATGCCTGCAACGTCACGCAGCGCAGGTCCTTGAGGATTTTCAGAAGACGGACGTGTCACAAAAATTGGACAGGTGCGCAGTAACCAAGAGGCGTACTGTTCAAATCCGAAACCCGCCTCGAACAGTCCTGGAACTTGCCCACAACGCGCATTGTCTACATCGCGCCACATGGCAAGACGAGACAAGGGCTTTGGAGTCTCGCCTTCAAAACGGACTACGTTGTCGGTAAATGCCGCAATAAGGGGAACTAATGCCTGAGCAACACGCATTTTTCTTATCGCATCTGCCTCATCTCGATAATCAATCGAAACCTGAGTCGATGCAGAAGCACGCATCATTCGCTCACCATGAGTGCCGAGGGCGTGGAAATAGTCATTCATGAAGTGGTATCGTTGTTTTGGTATTAGTGACAAATCATGGGCTTTTTCGATTGGATGATAGCCCAGCGTTACCAGTTTTGCCTTATGCTGCCGAAGAAATGAATCGACGTGGCTGCGAAATTCGGTATACACGCGAACAATATCTGCTATAGCACAATAGGGTGCAATGCTTATCTCGAGCTGCGCTGCAGGCTCTAAAGTCAGCGATGCCTCTTCGTTAGCAAGACCGATCAAATCGCCTTCAAGACCTCGCATTTCTCGAGGATAAAACTCAGACAAATACAAGAGAATGTCTCGAACGCCAAATGCTGCCTCAAACGTGGCTCCAGATGCGCCTTCGGATGCGTGCTCGGATATGCCCGCAGACGTGCCCTTGGTTGCACCTTCGGATACGCCCACAGACGTGCCTTCGGATACACGCCCGATTGCGACCTTTTCGCCCTCATAAGGAATGGCTTTGAGCGTAGCAGCGTCCACCACAAAATGCTCAACCTCTACGCCAAGCTTCTCGCAAGGCTGGTTACCTTTTGCTCCTTGCGCGAAATAGGCACAGATCGCGCTGCGATTTTCCTCTTCAAAAGACATGTATTTTTACTCCATTTCGCCAAGGTGCGAAAAAAGATCAGATGAAAGATAGCGCTCTCCCGTATCAGGCAGCACTACTACGATCATTTTTCCTTCATTTTCTGGACGTTGAGCAACTATTTTTGCGGCATGAAGAGCAGCGCCAGAAGAGATGCCCGCCAGTACTCCTTCTCTTGCGGCAAGTTCGCGGGCAGCAGCAAAGGAATCTTCGGTACGTACCGCTAAGACCTCATCATAGACAGAGGTATCGAGCGTATCGGGTACGAAACCTGCTCCAATTCCCTGAATGCCATGAGGACCACTTTTGCCTTCCGAAAGAACAGGCGAATCGGCTGGCTCAACCGCGATCACCTGGATATGGGGATTTTTACTCTTAAGGTATTTCCCTGATCCAGACAACGTTCCACCCGTACCAACGCCTGCTACAAGAATATCTACCTTCCCCTCGGTTGCCTCCCAGATCTCAGGACCTGTTGTAGCTTCATGAGCGGCGGGATTTGCAGGATTAGTAAATTGGCCAGCAATAAGAGAATTGGGATATTTTTTGGCAAGTTCTTCTGCTTTTGCGATAGCTCCTGCCATGCCTTTTGCGCCTTCGGTTAGCACCACTTCTGCGCCGTAGGCACGCATTAATATGCGTCGTTCAACGCTCATTGTTTCAGGCATCACGATAATGGTGCGATTTCCGCGAGCCGCCGCTAAAGCAGCAAGGGCAATGCCGGTATTACCAGAAGTTGGCTCGATCAGCACCGTGTCATCGTCGAGCTTTCCTTCACGTTGCGCCGTTTCTAGCATTGCCTTCGCTATGCGATCCTTTGCTGAACCAGCAGGATTGAATGATTCTATTTTTGCTACCACGTGAGCTTTTAAGTGGTTATTCTTTTCAAAATTCACCAACTCCAGCAAAGGAGTGTTGCCAATGAGTTCAGCGATATTGGAATAAATCATGTTCAACGCCTCTCTTTTCCCTTAAGCGTCGCTTTAAAGTTAGAGTATTTTAACTCACTATACCGCGCCATCGGCTTATCGCAAACGAAGGTAAACTAATCGTTGCTCCTTACGAACCGAACGGGGTGTTTCAGGCAGGAAGTGCGATGGTCCATTATTAAAAAGAAGGTTGCTTTACATAAAGAAAATGGTTGCTTTTTGTGAGATATTTCGTTGCTTTTTATGAGACATATTGTCGTTTTTTATGAACTTTCTTTTTGCAAAAGGTGAGTTTTGTCTCTCCCAAAATTCACGATTATATGAATTTCCCTCTTCAGAATTAGTCCTATAGCGCCTTTGATGCGATAGGAGTGATTCCATGTTCACCAAGAAAACTGCTGACTCGAACTCTGTTTATTCTGCTGAAGGTTCGTGCTCTACCTGTTCTACTGCAAGCTCACGCCCTGCTAAGGACTCTCCCCCAGAAGTGCTGCGATCGGGCAAACGCACAGAAGCGCTGCGAGTGACTTGTTTGGGTAAACGTCCAAAAGTGCTACGAGCGGCTTGTTTAGACAAGCACCCAAATGTAGGGCTTGCCTTTGTTTTAGATATGCTGCAATCGGTCTCGCTCTTTTATTGGCATGCCTGTGCGCATTGAGCCTTATGTACCCGCAGTCAACTTATGCAGTTCAGGGAAGCGACCCTCTCACCGTCACCGTTGAAGTAGAGGGGTTCCAGGGATCATTGCCAACTCTGATCGAAGGAAGCGACTTCACAAAAGGACAAGCAATTCAGGCCGATCCTCGCTATATGGTCGATTCTCAAGGAAACCAACCACTTGCTAGTCTCATCGAAGAAAAAGAATCACAAGGCTTTCAGCTTGTTTGGAAAACAGATGCGGGTGATAACTTTGATTGGTTTACCACTCCCATAACGCAAAGCACCACCGTAAAAGGAAGCTTTGTAGAAGCTGATTACATCGTTCGCGTAAGTTTTAACGACGAGAAAACCGAAGATATTGAGGTTGCCGTTCCCAAAGGATCCTCATTTGAAGAAGCCTATGGGAAAACTCTTTCTACTCCCTCAAAGCAGGGATATACCTTTATTCGATGGGTAAACTCCTCCGATAATTCTACGTTCGATTTTTCTGCTCCAGTAGAGGCATCCACTACTATTTATGCCCTTTATTCCATAAGCGAACCTGACCAGGTGGTAACGGTCGATGCTGACTTTGACGTGCCAGAAACTGCATCTGGAAAATGTTATATCGGCGCAACCTGGAGCGTTCATCCTGCTCAGTTTAGTATTTCAGGATTCACGGGAGAATTAGAAGGATGTTCAGGGACGGGATCTTGTTCTCTTCCCAGCGCTGCAGCGCCTTCGTACACATGGGCAGACTATAGCGCAACCCTTGTAAGCGTAGATGTAAACGCAGGTATTGTTACCTACGATGTCACTATTACTCCACCAGGAGCCGCAAGCCCGAATGGTCCTCGTAACAGCCTGGGTTTAATTGGCTATCAAACCGTTTATTTTCAAGCACAAGTTCAAAAGAATTTTGGAGGATACCTTGAGCTGAAAAAAGTATCCGAAAACCCCTCGCTCAGCAAAAGCAATAGCACCTATTCGCTAGAGGGAGCAATCTTTGGCGTTTACGACAAGAACGGCAATCGCGTAGCGAAATTACAAACTGACGAAAACGGACAAAGCCAGAGAAGCCCCCTCTTGCCCGTAGGGACCTACACCATCAAAGAAGAACAAGCACCCGTCGGTTTCGCAAACACCGCAGATAGATCAATCCCTATCCACGCAGGATCGGTAACCCAGTCAACTATTTCCAATATTCCTCAAAGTTGCTTAATTGACCTTACTCTTCAGAAAGTAGATGCCGAAACCAAGGCATCATCGCCTCTCGGATCCGCAACATTAGGCCGTGCCCAATTTCAAGTTTCTTACTACGACCGCTACCTGACCGTACCTCAATTAGTACAAAACACCCTAACCGCCTTCATGGATGGCGAAGAGGCTCAATTCAATCAGCTCTCCATTCCACAATCATGGGGCAATCCTGTACGAAGCTGGATTTTCGAAACTGACGAAGAGGGAAAAATTCACTTTTCAAAAGATTATTTTGTCGAAGGAGATGACTTCTATTACGACCACGAAGGTTCGATAGTTCTTCCCTTAGGGACTGTAGAGATCAAGGAAATAAAAGCTCCCGAAGGCTATCTTCCCGTTGAAAATACTTTCGTTGTCTCCCTCAACGAAAGCGGAACAGAGCCACATATTGAAAACTGGGAAGTTATCGAAATATCAGAGCAAGTAAAAAGGGGTGATCTTGCTTTTTCTAAAACAAGACAAGGTTCTATGGAACGTCTTGCTTCCGTCCCTTTCCGCATTACTTCGAAAACCACCGGAGAATCCCATGTACTTGTTACCGATGAAAACGGTATGGCAAGCACCGAATCATCGTGGACTCCCCATTCCCAAAACACCAACAAAGGAACTTCCGCAGATGACGGAATCTGGTTTGGTCAAGATGCTTTAGGCACTCAGGCTCCTGTTGATGACAATCTAAGCGCTCTACCTTATGACACCTATACCGTAGAGGAATTGCCGTGTTCGGCAAACGAAGGCATGGTTCCTGTCGCATTTGAAATAACCATTTCGCGGGACAAAACAACGCTTGACTTAGGAACCGTCGATAACAAACCCTACACTCCCGAAATTAAAGGAGAAATAGACAAACGACAAACTCTTTTAAAAGCCAACGGGTTATTCACCTACACCATCGACTACCGATCCACTTCTTCTACTTGGGCAGATGAATTTACCACTACTGATTTTTTGACCTGCTCCAAAGAAGATCAGGCACACCTCGAAGCACTCACAACACCTATAAGTAGTGGCGATTACGATGGAAAAATGAACGTATGGTATCAGACCAATATGACAAACACTCCTGTCCAAGAAGAAATTCAAGACGCTGAAAATAATGAGCAGCGAGAAAGTGAAACTACCGAACAAGTACAAGAAAGCGAAAGCGCGCAGGAGAGTGAAACCACGCAGGAGAACGAAAGCGCTAACGCACAGGAAAGTGAAAGCGCACAAGGGAATGAAGCCGCAAACGCGTGTTCCACCAATCCCTATAACCCTGACAACCCTAATAATGAGCGAATGTACAATTTTGAAAACTGGCGCCTTTGGAGCCAAGATCTTTCAACCCAAGAGTCCACCACATTGTTTGTTGAGGATTTGCAACTCAAAGAAGGTGAGTATATAACCGCTCTTGCCTTCGAACATGGCAGGGTCGAAGAAGGCTTTGGAACCCTCTCGCAAGAAGACGGACAATGGGATCGCCGTGAGCGCTACGAAAATAACGACACTCTAGAAAACACCTTCGATTCGACTGAATTGAGCTCTTGGAATAATGAGACTTGCAGTCAGGTATTAGATGCGCTCTATCAGGAAAAAACAGTCTACGCACCAGCAGTGTTATTCATGAAAGCAACTGACGAAATGCTTCAAAGTGAGGATATTGAACTATGGAACGATGCGCGCATTGATATCTATCGTAACCTTGAATTGCATGACGAGGATAAAGATTCGGTTGTGCAAACGACCGTCCAATACCCCACCGACACGACAGACAACCCTATAGAAAAGCTATTAACAACCCTTCCTAAAACAGAAGATTTGGGCTTTGGCATCGTGGTTTCGTTAATTGCGATAGGCACCCTAGCTGGAGCTATCGTTGTATCCATCAAGATAAGAAACGGAAAATCACAACGCTAAGAGAATATCTTGAGCGCTGCGCGAACACGCAGCGCTTGCTTATCTCGCTTCTTATTCAGGCTTTTATCGGGCTTTTTCAGTTTCTTATCCGGCAATACCCCGCTTAACCGTGCGACGTTTCCTCTTAGGAGGCTCAACAGGTTCGCGAAAATCAAGCATAAGCTGCTCTGTTGCTCCACCCTTTTCAGTTTCAGTTACTTTTTCGATATCTTTAATGTTCCAAGAAAGCGCTTCTGATCCGTGAAGCTCAAGCATCTTATATCGTGCATCCTGTAAGTTTAGCTTTGAGCCAGCTCTATGTTCACTCTCAAATTCAATTACGCTCGATTTGGGCGCAGCGCCCTTTGGGGAAACAATGGTGGCACGATAACGAGTCATATATCTTCCTTGAAACAAAACGAAACTCTAAGCGGTTTGGACTTCTAGCACTTTAAACTTCTGGACTTAAACTTCTAGCCTTAGGCTTCTTGCCATAAGCTTCCGACCTCAAACTTTCAGTCTTAGACTTCTCATCTTAAGCTTCCAGTCTTAAGCTTCTAGCACCTTAACAGATATATAAAAAGCCTGCATTGCCAAACACGCCTCATTCAAACGATTACCTTAGAGTACTCCAAAATCAACCTCATGTCCTCAAAAGCAATCTTGAACGCTCAAAACGAAATGGTTTCCCTGTGGATGCTTACCACATTTTTCTTAAACGTTAGACAATAGAGAACGTTCTTTTTTACGTACAGGAGATTTATGAGCCCACTTGAATTGCTACCTAAGCAGAACTTTGAGGACATTCGTACTGTCGGAATACCACAAGCTCTGCTCTATTATCGCTACCATGTTTTATGGCAAACCTTCTTCGAGTCTCTCGGTTGTACCGTCATCACCAGCAATCCCTCCGATAGAGCAATACTCGAGCGAGGAGAAGCACTCTCTATCGACGAATGCTGCCTTGCTTCAAAACTCTATTTGGGTCACGCCGAAAGCCTTCTCGATTCTTGCGATGCTTTGTTTGTGCCAAGTATCGATAATCTTGGATTACATAAAGGTTTCTGCACTAAATTCCAAGCACTTCCTGACTTGGTTACCAATACTTTTGCCCCTAAGCAAGTCCGCATCATTTCATGCGAAGTAGATAAAGAAGACACTGGCATCAGCGCCGAAGAAGCTTATGTATCAATAGCAACTCAATTTGGGCTGACCAAAAAACAGGGTAAAGCCGTCTATCAAAATGCGCTCCATACGCAAAAGAAGCATGACGCTCTTCAAGCACAAGCGCAGGCAAAATTGCTTAAACAGGCAGAAAAACTCCCCGCCGATCAACGTCCTTTACGCATTTTGCTGGCAGCTCATCCCTATGTTATTCACGACCCTTATATAGGTGAACCTATTACAAGCATGCTCGAAAATCTTGAAGTGTGCACGCTTTATTCCGATCGATTCGATCGTAAGCTTGCGCTGGAAAAAAGTTATGACTTTTCCGAAACGATGCTCTGGATCGTAAACCGCGAAATCATTGGAACAATTCTTCACTTATACGACCATCTTGACGGCATTATTTTAATCAGCGCTTTTCCTTGCGGTCCCGATTCAATGACCAACGACGCCTTTATCCGTTGCGTGAAAGGAAAACCCATCCTTTCCTTGACGGTAGATGCCCAAAGCGGAACCGCCGGACTAGAAACGCGCATTGAAAGCTTTATTGATATTTTGCGCTACCAAAAAAGAGGAGGATATCTCCGTGACGAGCGATAACAATTCAAACCGCCGCATTGCTGAAGTAGCCGCTCCTTTAAAACAGCGCGTTACCGAAATAAAAACGCCTATCAACCGCATGGCTGATACCCTTAAGCGCCGCTATTCCGAAGACGCACCCGCAGGAGTGTTCCTTAATCCCGGCAAACCTCAAGCATTGCGCCCTAAAAAGAAAAAGAAGCACAAGAAAGATCGCCATGCGCGCACCAAAGTCGCTTTCATGCGCTACACCTACTACGATATTGCCTTTCGTTTTTTCGTTGAAAACGTACTTGATGCTGATTTCATCGCCTTACCAGAGGCAACTCGTAAAACGCTTGAATTAGGCACCTTGAACAGTACCGATTACGTTTGCGCTCCCTTCAAGCATATTCTTGGCGATTACATTGAAGCACTCGATAAAGGTGCCGACGTACTGGTGCAGCTCACCGGACCGTGCCGCTTAGGCTATTATGGAGAACTCCAAGAGTCCATTTTGCGCGATTTGGGCTACGAATTCGAAATGCTCAACTTTGCAACGGTAAGCGGGAAGCCCCTGCAGGAGTACCTTTCTATCTGCCAAAAGAAGGTTAACCCTGATCTTTCCATATCAAAGGGCGTGAAAAACTTTTTGGTAGTTCTAAAAATGATCGAAGCGCTCGATAGCTACAATGACCGCTATCTTGAACTTGCCGGCTTCGAAAAGGAGCCTGGTTCGTTCAAACGAGCCCAAAAAGACTTCTTTGCTGAAATGAATACCGTCAGCGGGGCAGCGCAACTTGCCTATGTGTACCACCACCACCTGCGAATCTTAGAAGACCTTCCCATTGAAAAACCTATCGATCCCATTCGAGTAGGTCTGATTGGTGAATTCTTTACCGCAGTTGACCCTCGTTCAAATTTATTCATTGAAGACAAGCTAAGTGCTATGGGTGTTTCACTTGCCCGCACGGTAAACCTGACCAACCGCATTCTTCGCTACAACGAAGAAAACTTGCGTCGCAGCGTTTCAGAATACGTGTCGTTTGACATGGGGCCAACTTCGACACTTTCGATTGCAGCCGCGAAGCAATATGCCGAAGAAGGGTTTGACGGCATAATTCACCTCAAATCTTCTGGTTGTACTCCCGAAATTGACTGCATGCCTGTTTTGCAGCGATTGAGCAGTGACTATCGCATTCCCATTTTGTATTTAAGCTACGATTCCCAAACAAGTGACACGGGTCTCGATACTCGACTTGAAGCATTTTATGACATGATCGCTATGAGAAAGGCTCGCTAATGACACCTGCATTTCTTGGAATAGATACTGGATCCATCTCGACTAAAGGCGTCATCATTGATGAACAGGGCACAATCCTTGCCCGTTCCTACCTCTGGACTGAAGGCAACCCAACCGATGCCGCAAAACGAGTAGTTGATGACCTGTCGAGTCAAATTAACCATGACGAGATTGAAGTTGTCGCGGTAGGTACCACAGGAAGTGCCCGCAGATTAGTCGGCGCGATTCTCAATGCAACCGTAATCAAAAACGAAATTACTGCTCATGCCGTAGGTACCACGCATCTACATCCTGACGTTCGCACTATTCTTGAAATCGGCGGACAAGATTCAAAGATTATCTGCGTCGAAAATGGTATCGCTACCGACTATGCCATGAACACGCTGTGTGCCGCAGGAACCGGATCGTTCCTTTCGAGCCAGGCTCATCGTTTAGGGGTTGAAGTGGAAGATTTTGGCCCTATCGCCCTTACTTCGAAGCACCCTGCCAACATTGCCGCCCGTTGTACCGTATTTGCCGAGAGCGACCTTGTGCACAAAATTCAAGTGGGCTATGCACGAGAAGATGTTATAGCCGGGCTCTGCAAAGCAGTCGCTACTAACTACCTGAACAACGTAGGTAAGGGAAAGCGCATTCTGTCCCCTATCGTTTTTCAAGGTGGCGTGAGCAAGAATGTGGGGCTTGTTCATTTTTTTGAGAAACCCTCGGAGAAGAAGTATTGGTCGATCCCGATGGACATCTGATGGGGGCATTCGGAGCAGCTCTTCTTGCCGAGATGCTCCTCAGTCGAAGCGAAAGCCATTTTCTTTCAACATCGACAATATTGATTTTACGACGCGCGAGGTGGTTTGTCAGAAATGCGCAAATCACTGCGAAATTGTCTGCGTATATCGCGACGACGAGCTCATCGATACATGGGGTAACCGTTGTGACAAGGGTGCTATTCGCCCCCATAGCGCATAAGGTGCCTCCGTGACACATAATGCGCCTTCGTAACGCTAAAGCAACCCATGAACATGTTAGGTTGTTGCAATTATGTGAAGTTCGAACGAAGCGTTTGAATCTGATTTTATTCGTCTCTATCATTACTACGAAACAGACAGGACATCTCACCTAAGAGGTGCCCTCTTTTTGCGCTCAAATTATTTTATACGCAGTGTAATTTTTTTCGTTCGGAAGGAGACTTTATGGGCTTAACCCGCAAACAAATCGTTATTGTGGTTATCTTGCTTGCCGGAACCTTGTTAGCAGTTCTTAATCAGACGCTGCTCTCTCCTGCACTACCCGCCATCATGACAGATACGCAGGTAGACGCTACAACAGTTCAGTGGCTTACCTCCGCCTATTCACTTGTTGAGGCCGTCGTTATTCCACTTTCCGCATACCTAATTGGTCGCTTCCCTACCAAGAAACTCTTCATCTTCGGAATGACCATTTTCGGTATAGGTTCGCTTTTGGCGGCAATTGCGCCATTTTTTGCCGTTTTGCTTATTGGTCGTATGTGCCAGGCGGTCGCTACCGGTATTGCTATGCCGATGGTATTCACCGTTATCTTGCTAATTTTCCCACGCGAAAAACGCGGCTCTGCCATGGGTATTGTTTCTCTTGCTATTGGCTTTGCTCCTGCAATCGGCCCTTCGGTTTCAGGTTTACTTGTCGATAGCGTTGGTTGGCGCGCTCTGTTTTTACTCGTCTGCGCGTTAGCTGTAATCATTGTGCTTTGCGCCGTGTTCTTCCTTGAAAGCTACGGCGAATTCGAGCCAACCTCTTTCGACAAACCCTCGGTCGCTCTGTGTTCCCTCGGCCTTTTAAGCCTGCTCTACGGTCTATCATCCATCACGTCCGCAGAAGTAATCGCCCTTCCCATCGTCCTTATTATTGTTGGCATAATTCTGCTTACCTTCTTTGTGCGCAGGCAGCTCAAACTCGAAGTTCCTCTGTTAAAAGTAAGTATTTTGCGCACGCGCAATTACGCCATCACAGTCTCAGTCGTTGCCGGCCTTCAAGCTGCTTTGGTTGGTACGGGCGTTTTGTTGCCAATTTACCTGCAGAATCTCCTCGGCATCTCCGCTCTCGAAACAGGTATTGTTATGCTTCCGGGCGCCGTAATTGGTGCAATTCTCGGCTTTTTCGCCGGACGCTGGTTTGACAGATTCGGACCCCGCAAGGTAATAATTCCCTGCGCTTTCATTTTGTTTCTAGGCGGCTGCGGGCTTATAGCGTTTTCGCTGGATACCCCAATTCCCTTTATTATTGCGGTGTACACCTGCCTTTCTGTTGGCATTACTGGAACTATTACTCCCATCAATACCTGGGGCATCAACTCACTCGATAACTCGGTAATTCAGCATGCCAACGCCCTTTCCAACACCTTGAACCAGGTAGGCGCTTCACTGGGTACTGCCATTTTGGTATCTCTTTCCGCTACTTCGGTTTTCCTGTTCCCCGAAATGCCAAGCATGGAGCAGACCATGATGGGTGACCGTATTGCCTTCAGCTTTACTGCAGCGCTCATGGTTATCATCTTTATAGTTATTGTTGTTTCGGTCCGCGACAATAAAAAAGCTACTTTCTCAAGCTCGGTCGATGCCGTGCGTATGCCCACCAAAGCCGATGATCATATTGCAGTTGATTTAGCAATGAATAAAGAGCCTTACTCTGTCCATGACACCGACACTATCCGTGAAGTGGCGCAAATTCTTGCAGCAAACAAAACGTCTGGCGTGCCGGTAGTGGATAACGAAAACAAAGTAGTAGGCTTTATTTCTGATGGAGACATCATGAAATATATCGGCCGTAGCGATGGAAGCGTTTTGGACGCAACCCGTATGCTGTATCGAATTCCCGACACCGAAAACTTCATGCAACGCGTTGCAGATTTAATTGATTTAAATGTTATGCGCATTGCAACGAAGGGAGCTATTTCCGTTCCTAGCGGCTCCTCCCTCGACGATGCCTGCCGTCTCCTTGCGGAAAAGCGTATCAAGAAAATCCCTGTTGTTGATGCAGAAGGTTGCCTTGTAGGGTCACTTTCGCGATCCGATATTATTCGCTCCACTATGGCAAACCTTGCATCGATCGAATCGCTTGTTGCTGCAGACAAAGAAGAAAAAGGTGAACGCCAAAGGGCTTAAACCAAAATTTTGTCTTCAGAATGCGTTTTTTGGCAAATTTAGCCCTTATCGGGTGGCGAAGCAGAAGCTTAACACCCAAAGCAAAAGCTGTTACTGGCGCACATGACACCAGTAACAGCTTTTTTGTCACCATCCAATACGAATCGCGACCTTGAGGCTTCACCGAAAAGCGGTAGGAAAGCAATAACCCCCTACCAGGCCGTTTTATCCGCCCGATAAGGCACTTTCTTGCCAAAAACAGCTCTTTAAGTGCATGATTTTGTTTTCCGCTCCAAACAAGCTACATCGTGAACTTCCCTAAGGGCTCCGATCAGCGATTCTGCTCCAAACAGGCAAATCACACACCTCCCCCAGTACTCTCGAGGGACATTATTATCCGCCCGCATAGCGGATGGTTTATTGTTTCGGACGCTTCGCATCCTCCCTAAGTTGAAGCCATCAAAAGCAATGCTGCCCGTCCAAACAGGCAGCATTACGTACCATCAGCATTCCCGCAGAAAGCGCTACACGTGTTTCTATCGGACGTTTTAGTAGTCACGCACCACCAGTGCTCTCGCAAAAAGCGATCGCGGAAAGCGTCAATATCACACGTCAGCACTACCTCCCAGAGCGAATAACCCCACACACTAACGGGCAACTCCGCGCTAACGGGCAACTCCACACGCTAACGAATAACTCCGCGCGCTGCCGCATAAGTCAATATGAAATACAAACCATACACTGCCATGAAAGCCCCCGAAACCACGAGACTCGTTTGTCCGATATCGAGATGGCCAAACAATTGCACCAAGCTCACCACTTCGCGTAAAGCGCAAAGCGAATGCACGATTGCTAAAGCCAAGGGGAACAAAAAGGCGATCAGAATCTGCTTAAACAAAGCACCATTTACCATAGAACGCGACGCGCCCAACTTATCAAGCAACTGATATCGCTTTCGGTTATCACTTGCGCTCGTCAATTGCTGGATAGCAAGAATTGCTGCGCAAGCCACTACCAAAACAAAGCCGATGTAAATAGCAAGATAAGCAATGATGGTAGTCAAGCCGATGTTTTGACTAAATACCTCTTCTTTGGTCATTCCCATATTAAGAGGCCACGTCTGCGGATTTTCCGACTCTGAAATACCATTGTAGATTTCACCCCACTGCTCTTCTGCATTAGGATTATCGGTGTATTGAACATTTAAAATCGACGAATAGGGAGTCGCTTGATCAGGGATTACTTCATCAGGAACAATGAGCACACCCATCTGACCGGGAATTGAAGTAGTCTGCAGCGTTTCGGTATTGAGCGTAGTATCCACTTTCACCTCATGCCCAAACACCGTCAAGGTTGCACCCGTCGCTGCCGCATCACGCGCATAATCCATCAAGATATCAGTGTCGCAGTTAAGAACTGCTTCATCTTCAGCAAGCGAAATGCCTTCTCTTCCACTGATTTCCATCGCACGATTGTATTGCGAAATCGGAACAACGCTAAGCGGCTGCTGCACATAATCGGCATTGACCATATCAGAGCCCACATAATCAATCACTGATTTGCCCAAAGCTTCATCGAGGTCGGCAAAAGTCGCCTCCGTAGAATACATATCTATTTGAGCGCTCTCTCGCACCACGCTACTAAAGTCGGGTAGCCCAAGCTTTTGCGCATCAACACTCATGCCTTCAGCCATGTCGAAGTCATGCTGCTTAATGTAGTCCTGTGCAATTTCGTAACGTCGTTGGGTATCTTCAGCAATATCGGTGCCTTCATAGTTCTGCAACAAACTGTAGTAAGAAGTCGCGCTGGCGTCATATTGCGTAATTGATGCCATGCTGTTTTGCATCGAAAGAGAAATACCTACACCACCTGCAACGCTAGTAATTGCCAAAAACAGCGTCATGCAGATAACCGCCATAGATACAAAAGACGAATTAATACGGGAAGCAACTTGGCGCAAGGTAAACATATTAAGTCCGCGATAATAAAGAGGCTTAATATATTGGATCAAACGCAGCAAGAAGCCCGAAAGAGAATAGAAGAACAAAAGCGTTCCAACGCAAACCAACGCCGTTGCCGCACCAAAAGTCGGATTAACTGCAATGCCATTTTCGGAAAGCAGATAATACGAAATACCAATAATGACGCAGGACACGATGAATAAACAAAACGACAGGGGAATACTGCGCAACTTCAAGTCGTCATTTTTACGCTCAGACTGAATTAGATCTATGAGCTTTGCTTTCATTACGTAGCCCACGTTAAAAAACAAAGCTAGAGCAAAAATTACCAAGAAGACAACAATGGTCTTTATCATTGCATCCTGAGCAACAAAAAAGGTAAAGCCCGGAATATCAACTACGAACATGAATGCCGTGATATAGAGAAGTGCCTGAGAAATCAATAGGCCAAGAGCAAGACCGCACGCCATCGATACCAGTCCTACTATTAAAGTTTCCACAAGCGTTAAGCGCAACAAAGCACTTTTTGGCATTCCTAAAAGCAAGTAGATAGCAAATTCCTTATTGCGACGCTTTATGAGATAACGGCTGGCATACACCACTAAAAAAGCCAAAATAACGCAGATGAATACCGAAACCCCGTCGATCAAAATTCCCAGAAGTTCGATCATATTACCCTGCGATTTATCAAAAGCTAAAACCGCATCCTGAGCCGTAATGGAATTAAAGGCATAAAATACCGCAACGCCAATAAGTAAGGTGAAGAAATAAATGGCGAAATCTTTATAGGATCGTCGAACATTTGCGATTGATAATTTAGCAAGCATCTTCTTCACCTTCTTCAAGCTGAGAAGTTGCTGCAATAATACGAGCCAAGAAGGTCTTTCGGTCGTTGCCGCCACGACTCATCTGACCCCACAACCTGCCGTCACGAATAAACACGATGCGATCGCTATGGCTTGCAACACTCGAATCATGCGTAACCATCAAAATAGTCGCGCCGAGACCATGAAGAAATTCCAACGCATCAAGAAGATCTCGTGCTGATTTGGTATCCAGGGCCCCCGTTGGTTCGTCTGCCAAAATCAGATGGGGCTTGGTGATAAAAGCGCGAGCTGCTGCAGCACGTTGCTTCTGCCCTCCCGAGACTTCATATGGATACCGATCAAGCGTCTGCTCAATTGAAAGTTGTCGTGCAAGCGACTCGACTTGCTCGTTTATCGTACGTGCTGGTACGCGAGAAATCGTAAGGGCAAGTGCAATATTTTCGCGAATCGTAAGGGTATCGAGCAAATTGGAGTCCTGAAAAACAAAACCCAGCTCTTCCCTACGGAATCGAGCCAGCTCTTTCGAAGAAAGACCAACTACGTCCCTTCCACCAATAATGATATGCCCATTAGTGGGACTATCTATTGTGGCCAAGCAATTCAAAAGTGTGGACTTCCCCGATCCCGAGGGACCCATAATTGCGACAAATTCCCCTTGCTCTACCGTGAAGTTCACATGATCTAAGGCACGCGTCATATTTTCGGTATGACCATGCCTACCCATCTTTCCGCCATAGCACTTAGAAACATCGCGCACTTCCACGATTGTTCGCATTCCTGCATTTCCCACCATCGGAATTCCTTTCTTTAGAACGCCAGCGCCCTAATCAATCCAAAATCGGCTTTGCGTATTTCCGTTTAAACGGCGTTGCGTATTTCCGTCTAAAGAAAGCCTAAAAAGTAGTCCTTACTAGCTTCTGGCAGGTACCTAACATTTACCTGACTTTTGAGAAATGCCCTCGCAGCACGATAAAGTTGCGCATACAATGCAATTATGGCAAAAGATTCTCTACATACTAAAACTATTCTTCTGGTTGATGATGAGCCCGAATTGCTTCATCTTCTCGAAACAGTGCTTCGTGCCGACGGCTTTGAGCGTATTGTTACTGCAAGCGATGTCACCAGCGGGCTTACTGCCTACGAGCAACACCATCCCGATCTTGCCATCCTTGATGTTATGTTGCCCGATGGAGATGGATTTACCCTCTGCACCTATTTACGTTCTCTTTCGTCAGGAAAACCTTTGCCGGTCATTTTCCTCACCGCTAAAGATGAAACAGCTGACCGTCTCACAGGTCTCCGATCAGGCGCAGATGATTACCTAACAAAACCTTTTTCGGCACAGGAATTAATCCTTCGAATCTATGCCGTTTTACGTCGGTGTTACCCCGATGACGAACCAGTTCTGCGCTTAGCGCATTGCACTATTGACCTTGACAATGTTGAAGTGCACAAAGAAGGCTGCGATCCAACCTTTTTAACCGCAAAAGAAAGTGAGCTTTTGCGCATTCTTGCCAACAATGCCAACCGCATTGTTACAACCGATCATCTTTGCGAAGAATGTTGGGGCTCCTCGTTTGGATACGAACAAAGTCTCATGACGCACATCCGCCGCATTCGAGAGAAGATAGAGCTCAATCCCTCAAAACCCGAATCGCTTATCACCATGAAAGGGCTGGGCTATAAGCTCCTTGTCGAAAAGAGTGCTTAAATGGCAATCGGAAAGAACAAACCACAGTCAGGATTTTTTATCTTAAAACACATCGGTCTATTCGCAGGAATGGCACTGCTCATCCTTGTGATCGATGTATTTCTCTATATTGCAATCGCCCTTTTTGAAGGGCAAATTTCTTATGCCGATGGTCCCGATTCTGCAAATTCCGAAGCGCGCATCGATATCGCCGAAGTTGCCCATAGCCTTGTTCAAGATGAACAGGGAAATTGGGTGCTCGATAATCAAGACCTATTGAATCAAATGGATGTGCGTGATTGTTGGACGGTGCTTCTTGATCAAAACGGAACGGTCGTCTGGTCGTATAACACTCCGCAAGATTTTCCAACTTCATTTACTCAAAATGAAATTGCCGTTATCTCGCACGATCGCGCATACGGCAGCTCATCTACTTTTATTTGGACCAAAGACCCCAATCTCGTAATAATGGGATACCCCGGAAATCAATATCTTACCTGGGGAATCACCCTCTCTGAACAAGCGTTTATACGCATTCCTCTCTACCTTTTACTTGTCTTCACCATTGACCTGCTTCTCATCTTTTTGTTGTATGTATTCTCACAGCGCTCATTACTTAAAAGCACAGGACCTATGCTTGATGCTTTGGACAATCTGGCACAAGGGAAACCTGCCAAGGTGCGTTTCTCGGGCATGCTTCGCGTGGTAGGCAACCGCATCAACGCCGTTTCGGATACTCTTCTCCGTAAAGAAACTGCCCGTAAAAATTGGGTTGCCGGCGTTTCCCATGATGTTCGCACCCCTCTTGCCATTGCGATGGGTCATGCAGAACAGCTAGAGCACAACTCTTCCCTTTCCGAAGATGCTCGAGAGTCAGCGGCTATAATTACCCGTCAAGGAATTCGTATTCGCGACTTAATTGAAGACCTCAATATTGCCACCCAGCTTGAATACGACATGCAACCTCTTAAGATTGATACCATCGTTGTAGCAAAAACGCTTCGCAGCGTAGTAGTAGATTACCTTAACCAGGGCATAGATGATCATGCAGAATTTGATTTAGATATCGCCGAAACCGCCAGTCAAGCCCTTATAAAAGGAGACGAACGTCTTTTAAAGCGGGCGCTTCGCAACGCTATTGACAATTCCCTCAAACATAACCCTGATCATTGCCGCATTACGATCTCGCTCAATATCAATGATAAAGGCGTGGCACTTTGCGTGGCAGATGATGGACGCGGAATGAACACCGAACAATTACTTGGGCTGGCAGCTATGCTTGAACGAGATTATCTCGGCATTGGTTCCCTAACTTCTTATACTGACACCAGTATCACCTTCTCGAAAGCAAATTCTTTTATGCCTCCTCAGCAAATCGAAGGTGGTCCCGATCTTCCGCCTCACAACACCTCGCACGCTTACCAAGCTGGGGCGCCTACCATTTCGGCGCAGAAACCTCCTTTGGGAAGTGAGCCGCCTCTGCCTGCGAAAAAACGACCACCTTGTCCTCCCGCAGCAGCCTTAGAAGAACAAGGCTCCGATGTAGCAGCCTTCAGGTTCGCGAACACGGCAGCCTCTGAGCTCGAGGCCAGTACAGCCTCCGAGTTCACGACCCGTGGATTCCAGTCTGGATCTGGTTTGCAATCAAGCCATGGCCGCGGTCTTTATCCTGAACCTGGTCTGCAGAATTCGCTCATTAATAACCAGAATGGCTCACTCGTCAATAACGCCCCCATTCCTCATGGTGGCTCAATTGGCAAACACGGCTTAGGGCTTCCCCTTATTGCACGAATCGTATTAGTGCATGAAGGAACCTTAACAATTGCGAGCGCGGAAGGGGCTGGATTTAGTATTATTATGACCTTCCCTGTTGTAATTACTTCTTTAGAAGATCAGCAATAAATTTTAAAAGGATCTGGTTGACACCTCATGACAAGCTCAACGAGAAATAGCTCAGTTCATGCCACTCGCAAAACCGCTCGTGAAACTGCGCGTGAAGTCGCCAGCGAAACCACGTGCAGAACTGCACACAAAGCCTCTTGCGAAACCGCTCACAGTTCGACTCACAAAACCTCTCGTAAAGCTTCTTCTCGCCCATCGGAAAGCGGCTCTGCTTTCTGCCCCGTGCAGAAGAAATGCGGTGGTTGCCAACTTCTTCAGATCCCCTACGAGAAACAGCTTGAACAAAAACAAGAAGAAATGTTTCGCTTGTTTAGGCCGTTCTCAAATCCTCATACGATATTTAGTCCAATTTCCGGGATGGATGAACCGTTTTATTACCGCAATAAGGTAACCTCCCCGTACGTTCCTGGTAAAAAGCTTTCTTCTCATTCTCGAAAGGACAAAAGAGCAGACGCACAGCAAGCAAACAAAAGGAGTTCACTTCGAAAAAACTCCAATCGAGCACAAGGTAAAGGTGGACATCCTGATCGCGAAATACTTTATGGCATGTATGCAGCAGGAACTCATCGCGTAATTCCCACCGATACCTGCCTTTTGGAAAACAAGACTGCAAAACGCATAATTCTTACCATCAAACACATAATGCAGCGTTACCACATGGAACCCTATAACGAAGATACCGGAAAGGGATTTATGCGCCACGCCATTGTGCGCGTCGGCCATTCTTCAAACGAAATTTTAGTGACAGTAGTAACCAACGAAAGCGCTTTTCCTGGCTCGCGCAATTTCTGTCGAGAACTCGTCAAACGCGTCCCCGATATTACCACCATCGTACAGAACGTAAATACCCGACAAACCAACGTCATCCTAGGTCAGGAAGAAAAAACGCTGTATGGTCCTGGTTTTATCTTGGACAAACTTTGTGGACTCAGTTTCCGCATTTCATCGCATTCGTTTTATCAAGTTAATTCCACCCAAACGGAAGTCCTCTACCGCTATGCCATTCAGATGGCGCAGCTCACAGGAACAGAAACGGTGCTTGATGCCTATTGCGGCACGGGAACTATCGGCCTTGTTGCAGCAAAAGGTCTTCCCGAAACTCCCGAAGCCCATGCGGCTCAGGTTATCGGAGTGGATAATATCGAATCTGCCATTACGGATGCTTATAACAACGCGCGCCACAATGGTATCGAAAACGCCACTTTCGAAACAGCCGACGCTGGCGACTTCATGAAAAAGCAAGCTAAAGCAGGTAATCGAATAGACGTTCTTTTAATGGATCCCCCTCGAGCTGGCACAAGTGAGGACTTTTTAAAGGCAACCTGCCTGCTCGCACCAAAACGTATTGTTTACATCTCCTGCAATCCCAAAACACAACAAAGAGATGCGGAGTACCTGATCAAAGAAGGATATTATCTCAATCGTGTTCAGCCGGTAGATATGTTTCCTCATACCAACCATACTGAAAATATTTGCCTCTTGGAGCGTCAGCCTCAATAAAGGTCTCTCAGTTACCCCTGACCGCTCTGACGTTCAGCCCTTACTCGAAGCGAAATTCGCTTTACTATTTAACCCTTGACCCCAAATTGTGTAATTCGCCGAGAGTCTAAATTTGCCCAAGAGTCTATCTTGCAAAGCATCCTGATATTCGCCTCAAAAATTGAGCTTCTCATTAATTAAGCTTCGCCTCATAAACTAAGCGTTGTTTGCCCAGGGAGTGCCTGCTTCAGAAGAAAGCTTTTCTGCACGCTCTGCTTGATTTCATCGTCTTCATTCACCCATCCCAACAATAAAGGCGAATGAGGATCATGCAACTTATAGTTTTCTGCCGCCTTGCGAGGATCCTTATTGGCATAACAGTACTTACACCCATTAGGGCATGTTTCGTAAGCTCCTATATCTCTGGTTTCTATGCAGTGGCATCCATGCCGCATCCCTTTATGTTTGAGATTTTTAAAGGCCACCCCATTGGCATACCCCAGCACTTCCAACGTCATGCAACCCGCTGTCTGGATACCGTAGCGGGTAAAGTCTTCGTCAGTACCGCAAATCTGAAGAGTGATCTGATGCTTTTTTGCGATGGATCCTAGCAATTCAGCCAACTGTTCAATATTTTCCCTTGTCAAAGGAATAATTTCTGCCATATTTAGCTCAACCTTTTTATACATTTCCACAAAGCTAAAAACACAGCGATCCACATAGGGAGCAAGCTCAGATGCCATATATTCAAATGTTTCACGATGATAGTCAATCGTGTACTTTTTTGTCAGAAGAACTGGGTCATAACGCCAGGTAAGCCTTTGTTTTCCCACTATGCCGGAAAGACTTTTTAAGGTGTTAATACTTTCTTGTATCGAAGGAACTCCTGGTTCAAGATCTACCCCATATGCAGTAATGGTATAGAAGAAATACGTATTGAATCTATCGGTGATCTCATGCAAACGAGGAAGAATCGGCTTATAGTTTTTTGAACAAAACACCACACAATCAACCGTGTCAGGATCAAGCTCATAACGGCTTATCTTTTTCGGAAAAAGGGGATTGCGCGAAAGAGCATATCCCTCGGAAAAGCGATTCAATAACCACTCGGTATAGTATTGAACCGTGTCTGTTCTTCCACCGGTATTGATTATCATATGCACTCCAATAATTCCCTTGACATTTCTGTTTGGTGCTCCTATATTAGAATTATTCTAATTTAAGTTAGGATAGACGATGAGAGAAAACGCCCGACAGATTTTAGAAATCATCAACAATTCGGATGAACACCTAACCGCCGAGCAAGTGTATCTTCGCCTTAAGGAAAATAACTCAAAGGCGGTACTTGCAACGGTATACAACAATCTTGCCAGTTTGTACCAAAAAGGTTTAATCCGTAAAGTTGCGGTTGCCGGTTTTCCTGATCGTTATGACAAAATGGAAGTGCGCCATGATCATCTCGTATGTAAACAATGCGGTTCTCTTACCGATATCATGCTAGAAGATCTGACAGCAAAGCTCGAACAAGAAACAGGCATCCATGTGCTGTCGTACGATTTGAACATTGACTATCTTTGTCCAACGTGCGCTGCAGAACTTGAAGAGGGAAAAGACAAGGAAGCTGGCATCTAACAACTGTAAGTGCAGCTCGTAGATGCTCTTCATAAAAGGGGACGACCAGACCAAAAACGCCCCTTAACGAAAGGAGCCCAGAAATGGCAAACAAGTACGAGGGAACTCAGACCGAAAAAAATCTTGAAACCGCATTTGCGGGCGAATCTCAGGCTCGCAACAAGTACACCTATTTTGCTTCTGTTGCAAAAAAAGAGGGATTTGAGCAGATTTCAGCCCTGTTCCAGAAAACTGCCGACAACGAGAAAGAGCATGCAAAACTGTGGTTCAAGGAACTCGGTGGCATCGGTGACACCGCAGCTAACTTAGAAGCTGCTGCAGAAGGCGAAAACTACGAGTGGACCGATATGTATGACGGTTTCGCAAAGACCGCTGACGAAGAAGGCTTCCCTGAGCTCGCTGCAAAATTCCGCATGGTTGCAGAAATCGAAAAGCATCATGAAGAGCGTTATCGCGCCTTATTGAAGAATGTTGAAACCGCTCAGGTATTCGAAAAGTCCGAAGTAAAGGTATGGGAATGCCGTAACTGTGGCCACATCGTTGTTGGCACCAAGGCTCCTGGCGTTTGCCCTGTCTGCCTGCATCCTCAGAGCTTCTTCGAAGTACACGCAGAAAACTACTAAGCAATCCCAACGTTAAAGCTATCAAGTCACTGCCCGTGCCGTATGGCAATTCGGCAATACCCAAAAGCTTTTAACTAAAGGACATGCGCTAGCCCGGCGCATAAGGTGCAAAAGCGGCTGGATAATTTCAGCCGCTTTTTCTTTCACTGCATTATTCGATCATTCGAGCAGTAAATAAATATCTTAAAAAGCTCTCTCCGATTCGCTCAATGGCGTCACCAATGGTTTGCCCTCTGCATCTACCAACACGCACACCCCGCAACCACTTGTCATATTTGAGGAAAGCAGTAAATAATTTACTCCCGTTTCGGTATCCACGATTATCTTACGGATATTCGTAACGCCCTGAGAATACACTTCGACAAATCGTTCTCTAGCCATCATTTTCTCCTTGCCTATTGAATTGTTGAACTTTATCGAGAAACGTTTCTTTAAACCAAATCTGCAATTAATTTCAAGATCTCTTGTCTATAAATCAGAATTGCTAAGCCTGATACTTTTATTTAAATAACCTTTGTCTAATATCTTTAGAAAAGGATGCGCTCCAGGATACTAATTGCGCCCCAACCACAACAAAAACCAATCACAAGCGCAAACAAAAGACGTACTGCAAACTTTGCCCACCAGTGTCTTCCGGCATTTTGGTTACGCTCATTCATTACATCGAAGTCTTCTCCATTCATGAACGCTTCGACTGCCCGATAGGTATAGAGCTTGTTATCGCGTTTGATTTGTTCTGCCTTCGCACCACAAATCATTGCAGGAATCCATAACAAAATTCCCGGAATAATTATCACCGCAAGATCTAAATCCATAAGAGCAGTAACCAAAACCCAAACAACTGCAGCAGCTCCAAACACCGCCATCGCAATGCCGAGTGAATTGAGCTTCTTTGCCTCTACACTTAATACCGCTTTCATCTCTTCCACATCTCCTTTAATCAGCGAATCAATACTGACATCGAAGAGATTGCTCAAAAGCAGTAGGCTTTGTACATCAGGATACGTGCGATCAGTTTCCCAGTTAGAAATAGTTTGGCGTGAGACAAAGATTTTCTCCGCCAATTCTTCCTGGGACATACCAAGACGACCACGATGAGCCTTGATGTGTTTTGCTAGCTCCATGCAAATCCCTTCTGGTTAGGACTGTGTCAGATCGCGGACTACTCTACCACCTAATTGCTTTGACATGGAAGCTTTTCGGGCATTCTGCGCTTGTCAAAAGTCTTTGACAATGATTTGACCTGGTGTTTTTAAGTGTTCTCAATCAGAGATTCCTTTCTTGAATCCCTCTCTATATAATAACCAATGGTATTTACACAATATAATTTTGTCACGAACCATAACTATTAAGGTAGCCAGTAAGGAGAGCTCATGCTTTCTGGTAACAACGATAAAAACTCAAAAGAGATTCCTTCTATTGTTCTAAACGGAATCAAAAACATCCCAGAGAATTACTCCTTACCAAAACTACATGGAAGTGAGTGCTTCAAGGCGACCCTTATTCGCCTTGCTATTCCTGGCGTATTCATTGCTATTTGTCTGCTTATAATAACCACCGCTCCCGCACAATCAGATTCTACTGTTTTACAAGGCTGGATTGCATTTGCGATAGTTTTCGCCATTTGGTGGGTAGCTCACTGGTATTTCGCCAAGTGGAAAAACGCCAACAAGCAGAATAACCCCACACCTTACCCCGTGCATTTATCACGCTTGGCAAAGGCATATCTGCACTCATCCTGTTCTATCTCTTCACCATATTCCTAGAGCTTCTTTCCCTAACCGATACCGCCGATATCTCAAACCCCATTACCTTGATCTTAGGTTTGAGCTGGGATATTACGTGGAGATCAGGCATGCCACTTGCTATTCTCTTTATGGTAATAGCGCGTGCCTGTAGCAATGGCTATAAGAATTGGTGCGCAAGCGAACGTAAAGCTTTTGGCAAGCGCATTCAGAAAGAAAACTTGACTCCTGTTGAAGCGCTAGAAGAACAGGTCGGTCTTGTCTGGTGGCTTGATGAAATTATTCGTGTGCTAGTTGCACTCGCTAACGCCCTAGGAGCGGTAGGCATTCTTGTCGCATTGCTCATGCACTCCCCCATCACGTTGGTATTAGCAACCAGCGGTCTTTTCAGCCCAGAAGAAATCTCATATATCAGCTTTACTGTTCCATGGTTTAGTGAATTCATGACAGCAATTGGTCAACTGAGCGCCGCAGGAATGTGGGTATTCGTGCTTACTGCTGGCATCGTCCGCATTGTATGGCGTAAATTCTTAGACTGGTCTGCTCTTAACACTGCCGAAGAAATCCAAGCTATCGAAGAACGAAAAAGGGATGGCGAAGAGGAGCCACAATTCGAGTGCATCGTTAATGGCGAAAAAGCTCCAGGTACAGAAGTACCAAATGTCGGTGTCTACCTTCAAGGTTCCATTATCAGAATCGGAAGAATTACAGGCTGGATTTCACTTGTTTTGGGATGCTGTTCTATCTTGATGTCCTTACTAAATCCTGCATTAAACGGATTCTTTGCAAACATCTTCCAAATTATTGGCGTGATACTTTCGGCTAGTGCGTTGCCTATTTTTGCGCTCATCTTATTCGTAGTGCTTGTGATTATTAATGCATGTGAATTGCGCTGGTATGAAGGCACAAATAAGACCCACAAGTCCATTCACAGCTTCATGAAAACAGCTAGATACGTAGGGTACGCAATATGCTTGCTGTGCGTTGGCTATGCACTAGTAATGGCTCAGCTTAACAACAACATTATCGGTTTGATTACTCAGAACGTCGCTGAAGGCGTGAATAAAGCTACTGTTTGGACGCTTGTAACGCAGTTGATAGTGGAATCGGCACTCTACCTGGTTATTATTGCAGTATTGTTATATGCCGCTTATCGATTCATCGACAACGAATTCATTCTCCCAAACACCAGCTACAACGGTGGCTACTCTGGCGGTTATAGCGGAGGCTATTCGAGCGGATCATTTGGCGGCTCTTCTGGGGGCAATGGTGGCTCGAGTTATTCTGGTAGCCCATGGGGAAATCCCTATTCAACAACATATGTCGGCGGCAAAGCATATCACCAGCAGAATAATAGCTGGGGCGGCTCCACCATTTATGATGGATGGGGTTCAAAAGTAGGATCAACCCGTCAAGGCGTATTCGGAAATACCAAAGTTGAATATGGTGGACAAAAATACGAAGTGCGCGATGGTATCTTTGGCGACAAAATTGTCACTGACGAAAACGGAAAAGAAGTCGGTCGCATTACCGAAGGTTTATTCGGAAACAACACTTTCAAGAAGAGCTAATGCGAGTTAGCAGCTAAAGCGTAGATAATATACGTAATGCTTACGTGTTTAGCCATAGATCAAGAGTACGTTTCTACTTATCCTCTACTACCCCATTGTAAAGGTATATACTGCAAGCCCAATAACAACTATCGCTAGCACAATTCCAATAATGATATTTGAACGTGACATATAAATAACCTCACGTTTCTAAACAACTTAGCAAGAAATTCAATAAAACTCACATTGCTGGTAAAAACAGCGAGCGGAAACACCTTGAATGCAGATAGGGTGAAGGCAAAGCGAAGCGTACTTTGTTACGCGAGCTTTGCCTGGAGCCCTAGCTGTGCCAAGGTGTTTCCGCACAGCGTCATACCGTTTCTTACGAGAATTACGACGTTAGCTATAACGTCGTAATACGTACGAACTTGCGCTTGCCTACCTGAACAACAGCATCCTTCAGCATTTCTGGAGCAACGTTGTAAGTTTTTGCAGGAATAGCTTCGCCATTTACCTTAACGCCACCCTGGTCAATCATACGACGAGCATCACCAGTAGAATTGGTTAATCCTGCATCGGAAATCAACTTTGCCAGATAAATTAAACCTTCATCATTTGGTGTCAGATCAGCAGCAAATTCCGCCACATCGTTAGGAATTTCATGCTTCTTAAACTGCTTGTCAAACGCAGCTTCTGCTTCCCGAGCCGCAGCTGCATCATAGTACGCAGCCACAATGTTTTGAGCTAAATCACGCTTGCAACGATTAGGATGAATTTCATCCGCCGCAAGACCCGCTTCAATCTTGTCAATCTCAACAACAGGCACTGTAGAAGCCAAACGATAGTACTTCACCATCAGCTCATCGGGAATTGACATAACCTTGCCGAACATATCGTTAGGTTCGTCAGTCAAGCCAATGTAGTTACCATAGCTCTTAGACATCTTCTTAACACCGTCGGTGCCTTCAAGCAAAGGAAGGGTAAGGCAGACCTGAGGTTCCATGTCCATCTTTTCCATAAGCTCACGGCCAGCAAGTAAGTTAAACAGCTGATCCGTACCACCAAGCTCAACGTCAGCTTTAATTACCACTGAGTCGTATGCCTGCATGATGGGGTATAAAAATTCATGAAGAGCAATAGATTGATTGTTGGTATAGCGATTATGAAAATCATCGCGCTCCAAGATGCGAGCAACCGTAAAATTCGAAGCAATCTTGAGCAACTGCTCTAAATCCATGCTTAAAATCCATTCGGAGTTATACCGAAGAGTTGTTTTTTCGGGATCGAGAATTTTAAAAGCCTGATCAACGTAGGTCTGAGCGTTTTCCTTGATTTGCTCACGCGTAAGCTGAGGACGCGTAGAATTACGGCCAGATGGATCGCCAATCAGCGCGGTACCATCGCCGATAATCAACGTTACCTGGTGGCCTAAATCCTGGAATGCACGCAGTTTACGCAAAGGAACTGCGTGACCCAAGTGGATGTCTGGAGCGGTAGGGTCCACGCCAAGCTTTACATTTAAAGGCTTGCCGCGCTTAAGCTTTTCCATAAGCGCTGCTTCGGGCACAATTTCCGCCGTGCCAGACTGAATAATATGAAATTGTTCTTCGGGTAAAATCATAATTCCTCTTCTCAAGTAATACGCAGAAATTCTATCACAGCTTTTAAGTTGCCCGTTTGTCTAGGTGTACGCTTCCGCATACACTGGATAAGCCGTTTTCATATGCCGTGCGCGTTTCATAGTGTCAAAAACTCAATTCTATATTTTAAGATCTACGAAACTCCGCGGAACAAATGCCCCGACGTTGCCCCTTCAGCCTTCGAAACTTTATCGCCACTCTTAAGTGCAATATCACGCGCCCTTACTGCTCGCTGAACTTTCTTTGTTGTTTCAGAAACATTCATCAACGTAGTATCAACCATAAAGGCAGAAACGCCCGCTTGAATAAGTTCGGGTGCTAAATGCGCTATGTCAAGTGAAACGGCATTGTAAAGATGACTACGTCCCGTTACGTCGGTAATGACCGTCATTTCATAGCCCTTGCGATCCTTTAAGTGATGGGGGCTTTTTCGACGAGCACACGTTGCACATTTCTGATTACAAGGTCCTTGGCTCATGAGCAAACAATGCTCCGTCACCATAAGTTCAGTAGAACCCATGATGGTCACACCTAAAGGTACCGGCGAAACTTCGCCAAGTTCCTCGATCTGAACAAGCGACAATTCTGGAGAAAGCCAAATGCGTTGTGCACCTAAATCTGACATTGCTTGCAGATCGAGCCTATTAGTTACCGGGATGTGCGGGCCTATCTCAGGAAGAGCGCCCAACTCCCGTGCATGGATCAGCTGTCCAAAGTTTTCTACCACTACAGGCTTGTCTGGTTTAACACGATTCCAGATATCGAAGCCTCCTCGAAGGTCTTCATCAAACATATGGGAAACCGTAGGCAAAACAGGAATGCACTGTTTTGGATAGCCTGCTTGCTCGGCAGTTCCCGAAAGTTGACCTGCAATCACTGCTTCTCCGCGGCGATAATTATGCGCAGGAACATAGATGAAATCTGCACCAGCACGTTTTGCAGCACGCGCACAAGCTGGATTAGTCGTAATTACGCCCACCTTGCAGCTTCCCTTGCGCAAAGGCTTAGTAAACACTCTTTGCGAAGTACGTTCTAGAGTTCGTTTGTGATAAGAAGCCAAAAGTTCTTCTTCTAATGCTTCCGCTGCACGAGCACGCAGCTTGTGAAGCATTGAGAAACCCATTCCGATCCCCTCGCCAAGATCGATATCAAGCCCCGTTAGCACGAACGGCGTAGTGCCCATTCGATCGATATGGTCGTAGACTTCTTCCTTTGTAATTGCTTTAGTGCGTGCAGCTTCGACAATCGGACCCTCGACAGAAACACTAACTGGCATCTGGCGAATTGCGTCTTGCGCAGTAAAGGTAAGCTTGGCAGGCTCTCCTTGATGAAGTTCTACCTTTCCTTCAACGGGAACTGCAGGCAAACGATCATCATCAATAAAAGCCGCCTCTGCATTTCGTACTCGAAATACGCGATCACCTTTACCTACCGCCCGTTCAACGCTAAGCGTTACTTTTCCCGAATGAGACGATTCTTTAGTGTTCTCAAAACCATCGATCGTATGAACGAAATGGCCTCGATTGGTCCAAAATTCAATGGCGTCACCCACATGAAGTTCTGTTTCGGCATCAAGCGTTACCTTGCCCTCTTTAGCACGTACCACTCGCCCAACAAACACACCACGATTATTGGGGCGTCCATAGCTCATAATTTCGTTTCCACGCTGGCCCTCTAAATAAGCCGTAGTAAAGCCACGTGAAAATGCTTCAGAAAGTATTTGATGTTCAGCATCGGTTGCACGAGGATTAATTGGGTCGCCGCTAAGTTCCACGCTTCCGCAATCAAGTTCAGCGCGCCTTGCCTCCGAAATCCATGCAAGCGCTCGGTCTAAAACTTGACGATAAACCCCCACCACACTCTTTACGTATTCAGGGGACTTCATACGGCCTTCAATCTTGAGTGAAGTTGCACCCGCTTCAATCAATTCAGGAAGCACATCGATCGTGCAGAGATCTTTAGGAGATAGTAAATGCTCTCCCGGCGCATCAAGCGTTTTGCGTAATGCTACGTTGTGCAAGGTGTAAGGCAAACGACATGCCTGCGCACAACGTCCACGATTAGCAGAACGACCTCCCACCATCGATGACATAAAGCACTGTCCTGAATAACAAATGCACAGAGCCCCATGGGCAAACACTTCAACTTCCATGCCCAAATCTCGCGCTACCTGCGAAAGCTGCGCTATCTCTTCGAAAGAAAGTTCGCGCGCAAGCGTAACGCGTGATGCGCCCAACGCTGCTGCCGCTTGAATACCATCTTCAGTATGGGTATTCATTTGAGTAGAAACGTGTACTTCGCAATCGGGAAGAATGCGACGAAGCTCTAATGCAATGCCGATATCTTGAACAATAAAGGCATCTACTCCACAGCGATACGCTTGGCGCGCAAGTTCAAGCGCATCCTCCACCTCGGAAGGCAAAACTATAGTGTTCAAGGTAAGGTATATTTTTACCCCACGAAGATGAGCGTAATCGCAAGCCTGCGCCAAATCATCAAACGTAAAGTTATCGGCTCCACGGCGCGCATTAAAATGCCCTGCCCCAAGATAAACGGCATCCGCACCTGCCTGGACAGCAGCATGTAAGCAAGCCATATTTCCTGCAGGAGCAAGAAGTTCAACCGTAGCTTTCGTCGATTCGGAAAGTTCTTTCACTGATGTGTCCTCTATCGAATTATTACTATGATCCTTCAGATATTGTAAAGATCATGTCCTTTTGAATTTCTGTGATTATCTTTGAACAAACTATTAATCAATGATTCCCTTTTAACACGAAAACGACCATCCAGATGATGGCCGCTTATTAAATCGTGTTTTAAAGAGACATTTTAGGCAGATTGGGCCTTGCTATCTGCATCCTGAAATGCGGCAATTCCTGCATCGTAGTGCGATTGAATCTCCGCAAGGCGAGAGTCGTAAGTACTATAGTCAAAAGAACCACTAGCAGGAGCTCTCACATCCTCATAGAGCTGCACATAAGCTGCAAGAGCGGTCTGCATTTCTGTAGCGCCCGTTACATAAGACTTATGAATATCGGTCATAGCTTCTGGTGGCGTAAGCGCATTAAGATCGTCAACGCATTTATTGACTGCCTCTAATTGGGCATCGAGAGAAACCACTTCACCATCTTTAACGGCGGTGGCAAATTCTTCCATATTGGTATTAAGCGTATCCATAATGGTATTTACCGAAGACATATATTGACGATTCTGTGTTTGCGCGTCTTGTTCGGCATTGTTGCCAGAACAACCTACCAGCGCAGCAAGACATGCAACGCAGAGCATTGCGGCCAAAATAATACGTGCTTTCGTTTTCATATAATCCTTTCGAACGTCAAAAAACGCTTGAACAAAGTGTTTAGGTTGCCAGACAAGGCTGTCTGCTCAACAAATAAAGCTTGCAGAATACAAGCTCTACCATGCAAAAGTTCTAAAGGCCTTTTCAGGGCTTTTAAAATCTATGAGACAGTATCCCATATCTTACAGGAACAACAGAGCTTGTAGGCACATTGTTGGAAAACACCCACAATGCAAACAAGCATTACCAAACTACTAGCGTACAAAAAGTAATTTCAGGACTACCTTTGTCTTCCAAACTTTTAAGCGCTTTATAGCCTCAACTGAATTGAAAATCCAACAAAGAAAGGGTTGCCGCCAAACTGCAGCAACCCTCAACCGTTTTAAACCTATGCGACTCTTCTAACATAGTAGGACTGAGACTCTATTGGTGGATTTGGTTCTTCAGGATCTGGATCTTCAGGTTCTGTAGGCGTGTCGCCACCGTCGCCAGTATCACCACCACCGCCAGTCTCGCCACCGCCGCCGGTATTGTCACCACCGGTGTTGCCGCCACCAGTATTGGTTCCATCGCCTGGAGTGGTTCCACCATCCGATGGAGTATCGGTTGTTGTTTCCTCGTCAGGAGTTTGGACGGTATCGCCTTCATGTTCAGGAGCTTCACCCGTCGCTCCTTCACCATGACCAAAGTCGGTTGTGGTGTATTCAAGCTCTTCGTCACTTGTGGGGAATTGCTCAATGGGCTGACCTTCAAGAATAGTGCTCATAAAATCGCCGAAAACATCATCGCACGCGACATAAGAAGGCATCTGGACTTCTTCACGTCCACCAATCCAAATAGCAACTGACATTTGAGGGGTGATTCCGCAGAACCACTTGTCGCGCCAATTTTCAGAAGTACCCGTTTTACCCGCAGCAGGCTGACCATTTGAAATTGCAGCAGAACGACCAGTGCCGTTAGTGATAACCCCTTCCATAACTTCAGTTGCAGCCTCAGTTAAAGAGGTATCCAATACTTTTTCACCTGTAGTATCTGCGGTAAAAATAGTATTCCCGGAAGCATCCGTGATGCTTTGAATGCAAACAGCTTCACGTTTTGTACCGCCGTTTGCAATAGTTGCATAGGCCTGTGCCATTTCGCGTACTGTTACTTCCTGAGCACCCAGCGTAATGGAAGGATACGCCTGCAATTCCTGCTCAATTCCGCAGGTATTTGCCATTTCCGCTACCTTAGAAGGACCGATTTCGGTACACAACTCTGCAAAACCTGTATTCGAAGATACTGCAAACGCACTTGCAATAGAACGCGTACCGTAGTCTGAACCACCGTAGTTCTCAACTTCCCAGCCATCAATGTTGACATGGGATGTACAGTTCAAGTTTGTCTGAGGCGAAACGCCGTCGTTTAAGGCCGCCAGTAAGGTAAAGGTCTTGAACGACGAACCAGGCTGACGCTTTGCCTGCGTTGCAAGATTGTATTCGTCCGTATCGTAATCACGACCACCAACCATCGCTTTAATGAAGCCCGTATCAGGGTCGACCGCCACCATAGCAAGCTCCAAATTATCCGACAAGCCTGAGAGCTTAGCATCCGCAGCCTGCTCAGCAGCATTTTGGGTGTTTACATCCAAGGTGGTAATAACGGTCAAACCACCCTTGAACACTTCATCGCTTGAATAGTCTTCCAGTAGAGTGTCACGCACATAGCTCGTGAAATATTTATACTGATACAGGCCGTCATTTGAATCGCTCATGGTTACATTGAGCGAAATAGGCTCCGCCTGTGCAGCATCATGTTCTTCTTGAGTAATAACCCCGTTTGTCAGCATACGATCAAGAACCAAATTGCGACGCTCGAGACAATTGTCAGGGTTATCGATTGGATTGTTGTAGGTAGGTGCCTGAGGAATTCCAATAAGCGTTGCTGCTTCTGCGATAGTCAAATCCTTAGCATTCTTAGAGAAATACAATTCTGCAGCAGCCTGAATACCATACGCACCTTGACCGTAGTTGATCGTATTCAAATACATCTGAAGAATTTCGTCTTTTGAATACATCTGTTCGAGCTGAATTGCGATATACGCCTCGCGAACTTTACGCTTCAAGGTAGACTCTTGCATCTCATCCGAAAGAATAGTGTTTCGTACGAACTGCTGCGTAATTGTCGAAGCGCCTTCATGGCCGGTGCCCGTTACATTTACCCACACCGCACGAAGAATGCCCCACAGGTCAACACCATTGTGTTCATAGAAGCGTTCGTCCTCAGTAGCAACCGTACCCTGAGTTACATAATCGCCCATTTCAGACAATTCAATTGGATCGCGGTTTTCCAAATACAATTCCGCAAGCAACGTCGTACCGTCACTTGCATACACCTTGGTTTTTTCCGCAACATTATATGCAGACGCATCAGTGTAATCTGGCAAATCTTGCAACCATACAAAGCAGACACCAAGGGTTCCCAAACACCCAATGCCTAAAATTGCCGCGATTACTATACCAACGATTCCCAAGCGGAATCCGGCACGCTCTTTGCGAGCCGCATGCCGAGACCTTCTTGCTCGTGAAACCATACTACCTCCAAACTACAGTTCAGAGTATTTTAACACGCTCCCTCAGTTCTATCCCAAACTACCCAACTCACAGAGTCGGTTTCCACTTAGGGAACAAACGAACTTCACTTCTTCACCAATATTTTTGCCCGATTCTGAGAGTGCGCTCAAAATCGGGCAAAATTCATTCCAAAAGATAATAAAACTAACAAACAATAAGAAATTGTTGGTTTTGAAACACTGTCTTGTAATTACTTCAAAAGTGCTTCATCGCTGGCAAGTTTTTGCGCTCCAAGTTCGATCTGCTCTGCAACCACAGAATTACCTGTTCCCCCATAGGTTGTGCGAGCAGCAACGATCGATTCCAAATCGAGTGCCCCCGTGATGTCCGCTTCGAACAAATCGGATGCCGATTTAAAATCTTCTAAGGTTAAATCATTAAGATCGCATCCGCGCTTATCGCAAAGCAAAACCAAATGTCCTACGATTTCGTGAGCCTTTCTGAATGGCAAGCCCTTCTTTGCAAGATAGTCCGCAACGTCAGTTGCCGCCAAATAACCCTTCTTAGACTGTGCACGCATTGCATCAGCATTGATTTTCATAGTTGAAATCATACCTTCCATGCAAACCAAACAATCATGCAGGGTCTTGCAGGCATCCATAACGCCTTCTTTGTCTTCTTGCAGGTCTTTGTTGTAGGCTAAAGGCAAGCTTTTCATGGTGGTAAGCAATGCCATCAAATCCCCTACTACACGGCCCGATTTTCCACGAATCAGCTCGGCAAAGTCGGGATTTTTCTTCTGGGGCATAATCGAAGAGCCAGTAGAGTATTCGTCGGCTAGCGTGATGAACCCAAATTCGGAAGTGGACCAAAGAATAATTTCTTCAGAAAGACGAGAAAGATGAATCATCGCCACTGAGCAAGCGTAATCAAGATCAAGCAAAAAGTCACGATCGGACACCGCATCCAAAGAATTTGGGATCATAGTAGCAAAACCTAACTCCTCAGTAGTTTTGGCGCGATCGAGAGGATAGGTAGTACCTGCCAAAGCAGCTGATCCAAGTGGGTTTGCATTTGCCGCATCATATGCCTGCTTAAGACGAGCAAAATCACGCGAAAACATCCAAAAATAAGCCATAAAGTGGTGCGAAAGCAAAACAGGCTGGGCATGCTGCATGTGAGTGTATCCTGGCAAAATGGTGCCCATATTGTCCTTGGCTGCCTTAATAAGCGCTTGGCGCAAAGAGTTTACATCATGCATCAAATCTTCTGCGAGCATTTTTGCATAAAGACGAGTGTCGGTAATGACCTGGTCGTTACGAGAGCGGCCCGTATGAAGACGAGCACCTGCATCTCCGATGTTTTGAGTAAGTACTTTCTCGATCGACATATGAATATCTTCATCATTAATATCGAAAATGAAATTTCCTTCTTCGATGGTTTTTTCGATATCGGAAAGACCTGCCACGATAGCATCGGCATCTTCTTGAGAAATAACACCCTGCGCTGCCAGCATGCGTGCATGAGCGCGCGAGCCCGCAATATCTTGTTGATACATTACCTTATCAACAGGCAACGATGCACCAAATTCTTGAGTGAACTCACTTACTCCTTTTTCAAAACGTCCTGACCATAGCGCCATATGAAAACTACCTTTCGTTCTCGATTATTCCTGTGTTGCTGATCAAAAAAAGATCTACGCCAAATAGTTTACTTAGCGTTCTCGCGTGGATACCAAAAGCAAAATACCGCCAATTAGGTTAAGGAAAATGAGCGTGCAAACACCAAATGCTGTCGTATTGGGTTTAGTCCTCTTGTAGATACCCCAACAATGAACCGTCATAGGAATCATCCAAGCAAGCGGAATAATTGCCCAGCATACTGAAACCGTAGAAATAACAGCAAGAATAAAGGCGATGAGACGCAATGTGTCATCAGTGGACGCACTCTGAGCTTGAGGGTAACCCTGCCCTGGCTGCTGAGGAACCTGTCCATAGCCTTGTGCCTGACCATATCCCTGAGGTTGAGGCTGTGGCTGCGGTTGTGGTTGGAATTGAGATTGGGGTTGAGAAAATCCCTGATTTACCTGCTGCGTTTGCGGTGCAGCCTGTGGTTGAGCTGGCTGTTGGGGCTGGGCGGCAGCCTGCGATTGGGCGGTCGCCTGTGACTGAGCGGCTGTTTGTGGTTGAGCTGGCTGCTGCTGTGGAGCAACCGCATCAGCATAATTGTCAGTCCACTGATTGCCATCCCACCAGCGAAGTTTTGTTTGATCGCCTGAAGGATCGGAATACCACCCAGCAATTGGATTTGCCATTAAGAAACACTCCTTTTACCGCTTGCTCTCACGCAGCAAGCATTTTATCGGCAGCTTTTCAGGTTTCTGTAAAGCCTTTTCATTTTAGTGGTAACAAATTTCACTATAACTAATTTATTATACCGACACTTTTACGATTTCGAATATCTCACTGCGTTATCAATCGGAACCTAAGTAGAGTCGAATTATAAAAATTATGCGGCAGTCAAAAGACCGCCGCATAGATCCACTCAATATAACCGTAAAAGTACTTATGACTAATGGCTCTCAAAACGTTTTCGAAAGCCCTGTCCACGGTACTTAGTTTTCTTCGCCGTCGGTTACACCCTGTTCGCGACGATTCTTTGCCCAAACACGGGTGGACAGACCATACAGATCAATGAAGCCCTTAGCAGACTGATGGTTGAAAGTATCTGCTGCATCATAGGTTGCCAGACCGTAATCATACAGGGAGAAGTCACTCTTGCGACCCGTTACCGTGCAGGTACCCTTGTAGAACTTCAGGCGAACCAAACCGGTTACGCACTGCTGAGTGGTCTGCAAGAATGCATCCATTGCATGCTTCAATGGGCTGAACCACTGACCGTTGTATACCAACGTTGCCCAGTCATGCTCGATGTGCAACTTATAGCGCAGAACCTCGCGCTCAAGGCACATATCTTCAAGACCACGATGAGCCTCGATCAGAGCAAGTGCACCTGGAGCTTCATAGCACTCGCGGCTCTTTACGCCGATCATACGATTCTCGATCATATCGATGCGACCAAAGCCATTTGCACCAGCAATCTCATTCATCTTAGCGATGATATCCAGATAGCTCATCTCTTCACCATCGATAGCTACTGGCAGACCAGCCTTAAATTCAATCTCGATTTCGGTTGCCTCATCAGGAGCCTTTTCAGGATCGGTAGTCATGGTGTAGATATCCAGCGGAGGACGATTCATAGGATCTTCCAGAACGCCACACTCAATAGCGCGACCCCACAGGTTGTCGTCAATGGAATAAGGCTTGGACTTAGTGGTAGGAACGGTTACACCGTGAGCTTCTGCCCAGTCCATTTCTTCCTGACGAGTATGCATATCCCACTCACGAACAGGAGCAATGATCTCCAGCGTAGGATCAAGTGCCTGAATGGAGGTCTCAAAACGAACCTGGTCGTTACCCTTGCCGGTGCAACCATGAGCAACATACTTAGCGCCGTACTTATGTGCAGTGTCTACCAGATACTTAGAAATCAGCGGACGAGAAAGTGCTGAGACCAGAGGGTATTTATTCTCGAAGTGAGCGTTTGCATACAGTGCCTTGGACAGATAGTCGGCAGCGAAGTCTTCACGCATGTCAGCGATAATGCAGTCGATTGCGCCCGTTGCCAAAGCACGCTCTTTTACCTGCTCAAGGCCCTCATGCTCCTGACCAACTTCGCCAACTACGGCGATAACATCCAGGTTCTTTTCATCCTGGAGCCACTTGATGCATACACTGGTATCCAAACCGCCCGAATAGGCGAGTACGCATTTTTCCTTTGCCATCGTTAACCCTTTCTTCGAGGTGTATCTTCTTGATTCGAGTTGTTAATTTCCTTGTGCCGACTTTGACGCATTGACTGAGACGATCAACCGCAGCAGCAACTGTCGCGTGGGCCGGCAAATTCTATCTTTAGGCGTATTGTTTACTGAGCCAAAAATTCATTGTCTTCTTCTGCGGAAGGCTCTGCTTCTTCGTCTGGAGTCCAGCCATTGCGCACCGCATCTATCATGCCTGGCAATGCAGCCAAAAGCTGATCGATTTCCTTGCGCGTCACAATCAGAGGAGGAAGGAAGCGAAGCGTTTGAGGACCGGTTGCATTCAAAAGGAAGCCTTCATCGAGACCTTTTGCTACTACCAGGTTAGCATCAATGCCTTCTTCAAGATCGGCACCGATCATTAAGCCCATGCCGCGAACTTCAGTGATGGCATCGATCTTATCCAAGCCTTCTGCAAAATAATCGCCCAGCTCCTGAACATCTTCATCAAAGTGGCCACGAGAAAGCGTTGCAAGCGTTGCGTGAGCAGCCGCCATTGCAAGATTGCTGCCACCAAAGGTTGAACCATGATCACCTGGCTCGAAAGCCTCGGCAACTTCAATACGTGCAGCACAAGCACCCATCGGGAAGCCTGAAGCAATACCCTTTGCCATAGTAATAATGTCAGGAGTAATTCCCATGTTCTGGAAAGCGAAGGGGAATTCCCCGCAACGATAAAAGCCTGATTGAACCTCATCAACAATGATGAGCATGCCATTTTTGCGCGCAAACTGTGCAACTTCATACAAAACATCGGGATCCCAAGGATGAATACCCGATTCGCCCTGAACACATTCGATCATAATGGCGCATACTTCACCTGGGTTTTCGAAAAATGCACGATGAACTGCATTCATATCGTTCATAGGAACATGAACAAAACCGCCTGGCAAAGGTTCAAAAAGTTCCTGCTTTGCAGGTTGAGCCGTTGCCGCTAACGTAGAGAGAGTGCGACCATGAAAACTATTGTTCATCGTAATGATGGTCTGTCCACCTGTTCCCTCCTTCTTGGAATACAGGCGTGCCAACTTTATAGCGCATTCATTTGCCTCTGCTCCTGAATTAGCAAAGAACACTGGCCATGGAGCACGGAAAAACTTCGGGACGCACGTGTTTAGCAAATCAGAAATGATCTTGGCAACTTCACCACGATTTTCAATGTGATAGTAATTGCTTACATGAATCAGACGCTTTGCCTGTGCAGCGATAGCTTCGGATACGGCAGGGTGACAATGACCTAAACTATCAGCGCCAATACCAGCGATGAAGTCGAGATAGGTTTTCCCTTCGTCGTCTTTTACCTCCATGCCAGAACCTTCGACCAGCATAACAGGCTTACGATTAAACGTATGCATCACGAAATGATCGTCAAGTTTCTTAGCTTCTTCAAAGCTCATGGTTTTCCTTTCTTATGTTTAACGCATTAAATTCTAACTGCTTAATGCGCACTAGTCCCTCATGTTTATGGTTTCCCTACAAGATTTCGTAGTTTTCGCGCAAAAGAGTTCGTTTGCACTCCCGCTTAAACCCTAAGAGGAGGCATCCAAGCTTACTTTTACAGATTCTCACTCAATCTTGAAGCAAGAATACCAAGCGGACGCATTTCTTCCTTTGTAACATGTGCCTTATCATCATAGATAAGAGTGCCAGAACCGCTTGAGGTCAGCAATTCAACCAAAATAGAATGCGGTTTAGTTCCGTTTACGATATGAGCACGAGGAACGCCGCCTTCCAAAGCACCAACACAAGATTGAAGCTTCGGAATCATGCCGCTGCTTACCTTCCCTGTTGCCAACATCATGCGTGTTTCGTCTAGCGTCATTTGAGAAACCAGCGAATCCTTATTGCTGAAATCCTCGTAAAAGCCATCTACATCTGTTAAGAAAACAATTTTATGGGCACCAATAGCTGAAGCAATAGCGCATGCTGCCGCGTCGGCGTTGATGTTGTACGATCCTCCGTCTTCACCTTTACCTACTGAAGCAATGATGGGAATATAGTCCGAAGCGATAAGCGCGTTAATGTAGCCCGGATTTACTTCGATCACTTGTCCTACACGACCCAGATCAGGATCTTTTTGCTTGGCAATAATAGTTCCCGCATCGGTTCCGTTTACGCCAACCGCCAAATTGCCGTGCTCGTTCATTGCAAGCACAAGTTCTTCATTCACTTTGCCGATAAGCGTCATCTTTACCACATCCATTGCTTCATCAGTGGTAACACGCTGACCATTCTTGAATTCCACTTCAATACCAAAGCGATTCATATTAGAGGTAATAGCCGCCCCGCCACCATGTACGATAACGGGATTTACCCCCATGATTTTCAGCATTACGATGTCGCTCATCACCGCATGGCGCAGCGCAGGATCAACCATAGCTGCCCCGCCATACTTAATAAGAACCGTTTTTCCTGTTGCGTTTTTTATCCAAGGAAATGCTTCAATTAAAACTTCAGCAGTATGGCTGGAAGTAATTTTTCTGTCTTTTGCATATTTCATGAGCGATAATCTCCATTAATAGAAACGTATTCGTGCGAAAAATCACAGGTCCACATAGTTGTTTGCGCAGAACCTGCTCCCAGATCGGCCTCGAGAATAATCTCAGAGGCCTCGAATCGTCGCAGCGCCTCTTCCTCATCAAAGGGCACCGGTAGTCCCGCACGCAAGACAGGCATTCCCATTATGTCGATATCGACATCTTCCTGAGCAAACTGAGCACCTGATCTGCCCAGAGCTCCCGCAATTCGACCCCAATTTGCATCGTGCCCATACAGGGCAGTCTTTACTAAAGGCGAGTTTGCAACCGTTCGCGCAGCAGCATCAGCATCCGCATCATTTGCCGCACCACGAACAATTACCGTAACTAATTTGGTAGCTCCTTCACCATCACGCGCCATTGCACGTGCAAGATGCTGAGTGACTTCACAAAGTGCCTTCTTAAATTCAGCATAGGCAACGCTTTCTTTGGTAAAGGCAGATTTATCTTTGCCTTCCGCTGCCTTTCCGGAAGCAAAAAGCACACAGGTATCATTAGTTGACGTATCACCATCAACCGTTACTTTATTAAAGCTTTTTCCAACCGCCTCCAATAACGCTTCATGAAGAAGTTTGGCAGGAACAGGAGCATCGCTTGTGAGAACCGAAATCATCGTTGCCATATTAGGCATTATCATGCCTGATCCTTTTGCCATTCCGCCCACCGTAAATACGCAGCCTTCGAAAGCAGGATCGGCAGAAGTGTAGGAAATTGCATACTCTTTTGGCACAGTATCGGTGGTCATAATAGCGCAAGCTGCCTTATGCCCCGATTCATTGGTTGAACCGGTACGTTTCAACTCTTCATGCAAGGCAGGAACTCCCGTTTTAAAAGGAGTGATGTCGAGCTGTTGTCCTATAACACCTGTTGATGCTACGAGGACATCTTCTTGAGCACATCCAATATGCTGTGCCACAATTTCTGCAGTAAGACGTGCGTTTTCTAAACCTATAGTCCCCGTTGCTGCATTTGCTATGCCCGAGTTAACCACCAGAGCACGCGCCAAGCCAAAACCACGCCCCTCTAAGTGTTCCCGCGATACCGTGACAGGAGCAGCGCAAAACACATTCTGAGTAAACACACCCGCCGCTGGACAAAGCTCATCGGCTTCCACTAAAGCCATATCTAAACGATTAGGATCATCACGAAAGCCAGCATGAATACCGCCAGCACTAAAACCACACGCAGAAGCAACGCCACCGTTTTCGATGGTGTCAAACATCAATTCAGTCATACTATTCTCACTCCTAAGAGGGGTTGGCAACACAAGAAAGTGCGGTAGTTTCATCAAGACCGCAGATAAGATTTGCGCATTGAACAGCCTGACCGGCAGCACCTTTGACGATATTATCAATCGCGCAGGTTGCTACAACACATCCCGCATCAGCGTTATACGCAACTCCGACATGAGCACGATTCGTTCCAACAATTGAAGAAGTTTTTGGCTGCTGTCCTAAGGGAAGCACCGAAACAAAAGAAGAATCGGCATAAGCTGAAACATATCGTCGATGAATCGATTCTTGCGTTTCTTGTAAGCGCGCTTGTTCGTTTAACTGGATAGTCACCGTTGAAAGCAAACCTCGAGAAGCAGGCGCCAAATGAGGAGTGAATATCAGACGACCAGGAATGCCTAAGATCTGTTCAATTTCGGGAGTGTGACGATGACTTGTTACCCCGTATGCTTCAAAGTTTTCGTTGGCAGATACAAAATGAGTTCGCGCAGTAGCGCTACGTCCTGCACCCGAAACCCCTGAAATAGCATCTGCCACTACAATTCCCTCGGAAATATCAATTACAGGAAAAGCAGCTAACGAGGTTGCGGTTGGGTAGCATCCCGCGCAGGCAACCAACACCGCCTTGCCTGATGCATGCATGTCTGAGGCTTTTTCTAGAGCTTCAGAATTAAGCTCTGGCAAGCCAAACACGGCTTGCTCTAACAATTCAGGAGAGGTGTGCTCTACCTTGTACCATTTTTCATACGTTGCCTGATCGCGTAGACGATAATCAGCAGAAAGGTCAATTACGGTAACCCCTGCTTCAAGCAAACCAGGTGCAGACTTCATAGCAACCGTATGAGGAGTTGCTAAAAAAACTACATCACACGAAAACAGATCTGGATTATCGTGCCTTGTATACGTAAGGTCAGTTACCCCCGTAAAAGCAGGATAGAGTGATGCCAGAGAAACTCCCTCATCCGAGTTGGAAGTAGCAACGCACAATTCAAATTCAGGATGTCGCAGAATAATACGCACCAGTTCTGCTCCCGCATACCCAGCTGCGCCCACGATACCCGCCTTTAACATTGCCTCTTCCTTCTCTCTTGGGAAAATTTCGCTGCGTTTCACTCGAAATAATCCACTAAATGTAGCTTCTTATACCCCACAAAATGCAGGTCTTTCTAGGGTACTCCAATTTTTGTTCTGCGAAAACACCATCCCTAAAAAAATCGGGTTGCTTCTCAATTAAGAAAAGCAACCCGAAGAGGAGGGGGATTAAATCCCAAAAGGATTGTTATTCTTACAGCTCACCTGCTTTGACAAGCATGTCATACTCATGCATTGCAAGCTTGTAGCTATTCTTACCGAAGCCAGCAATCTGACCGATACATTCGCATGCCGTTACTGACTTATGACGGAATTCATCACGCTTATGGATATTAGACATATGGCACTCAACTACAGGAACAAGTTCATGTACCGACTCGATAGCATCCATCAATGCATAGCTATAGTGAGTAAATGCACCGGGATTCATAATTACCGGGATCTTCTGTCCTGCTTTTTCTGCCTCATAGTAGAGTTCCTGCAAGTGGTCTATCAAAGCACCTTCACAGTTGGACTGAAAGGCATGTACTTCAAAATCTAAAGTAGCGCCGTATTCAGTTAATTCCTGAATAAGATCCGCGTAAAGCTGATTGCCGTATTGGCCCTTGTTACGAATACCGTAGAAATTGTTGTTTGGTCCATTGATGATTTCGAGACGACGCATGATTTCCTCCTTGTATGAGCCCCGTTATCTTGTTAAACCCCGCTATAGTGCAACCTTGTAGGCACTATAGAGCTTTTGCTTAAAACGCATCAGAGAACTCTGCCGAAAAAATTCTGATCCGAGAACTCTGATTTCCCCTATTTCATCCAATAGAACAAAGCGGTAAAGAGACAATGCTTCGCTAAAGTAACAGCCTGTTACTTTTCTTACCGTGTTTGTTTTACTGAGACCTGGATTCTTTTCGTGCCGAGCACTTTTGCACTCGGCACGTGCTACCACTCTTAGGGTACCTTTTTGGTAATAACCCTTTTATATACTTCTCTTATGACATCGTTACTATTTGTTGATGTATTCGCGAATATAGCGCTCAATACCCGTAACGCACGCAACGAGTGTCTCATTCACGGGAGTAGCGACGCCATGCTTTGCTCCCTGAGCAACAACGGCCCCATTAATTACCCCCACTTCTGTAGGACGATGCTTTTCTAGGCTTTGCAAAATGGAAGGCTTGAAGTCATACGGAAGACCCGCACGAGCAAGCTCAAGAACATCCATCGGATCGCTGTACGTAAGCTTCACTCCCGCCTTAGCAGCAACATCCATGCCTTCTTGCACCGCCGCAACTGCAGTGGCAACCAACTTGTCTTCTTGATACATATCTCCATAAGGAAGATGAGTAATGCCACATACCGCGCCCGTTGCTACATTGACGAGCAATTTATCCCAAATTACTCCCATGATGTTGTCGGAGACAATGCAATGCATACCAGCTTCTTCGAAAGCAGAGCCTATTGCTTTTACCCGATCGGTAATCGTTCCATCAAGTTCACCAATAAAGGTATCTTTTCCAGGGATAGTTGCCTGAACGCGACCAGGTGCTAGCAACATACCACCAATATAGGTCTTGCCGCCAATAACATGATCAGCACCTACTACTTCACTTAAAGCGTCTTCAGCACCGAGTCCATTTTGCAACGACATCACCGCGGTGTGAAGCCCTACCAGCTCTTTACCTTCCTCCATCGTTGCCTTGGTGTCGAATGCCTTGCAGAGCACAATCACCAAATCGCATTCCCCGATACCATCTGGCGTTGTGTGGCCAATCGGATGAGCGACTTCTTCTCCCGTAGGAGTGACCATCACTAACCCATTTTCGTTAACCGCATCCATATGAGCTTGACGGCCAACAAAATGAACCTCGTTGCCCGCTTTCGCCAAAGCGCCGCCAATCGTGCTACCCAGCGAACCGGTTCCAAGAACACAAACCTTCATACAGGATCCCTCTCTTCTTTAGCCTTATGACTCCACTAGTTCAATCATGGGGCCTTCTGGCAATACAAACCAATTGCGTGGCTTACCTTCTGCCTGCACCACACCCTCTGTGGCATACACTTTTTCAAGTACTTGTTCTACGTCATCTATCGAGATTCCGATATGAGTCAGCTGCCCTAGATCTCGTTTTGTAGGATCAAACGAGTTGTCACGCTGAAGCTGAATGCCTCCTACCCATACCTGCTCCATTGAAGCAACATCGTCATGAGCAAGTCCTTCTGGGGCAGTCAACGTTATTTCAAGACCAAGTACCTGCTGAAAAAAGTTCAAATCTCGTTCGAAATTGCGCGAACGAATTGCTACATGATCCACATAAGGCTTTGTCATTGGTTCCCCTCCTTATCGCTGGGCTGCACGCTATCATCTTTTGAGTTTCATGCAATGCTCAGCTTATTGTTCTATTTCAAAGAACTTCAAAATATGTTTTGCAACGCAAACTACGGTGCCATCCTGGTTGGTAACAATGACATCGGCATACGTTTTCATTGCTTCTTCGTCAACCTCACAAACGGTATACGTAGCCGTTAGGGTGTCACCGAAATAAACAGGCGCCGTAAAACGAAGATGATCATATCCATAAGAAGCACTTGGAATAGGTGATTCATATTTTTGCTGGATAAGGGTCGAAGCAGTGCTACCCAAAGCGAAAGTCAAAACACCATGCACAATTCGAGTGCCATATTTGGTGGTTTTCATAAATGCTTCATTGAAGTGCATCTGGCTGTAATCACCCGTAATACCGCCAAACAGATAAACATCAGATTCACTAATTGTCTTGGTGAAGGTGCAGCTGTTGCCAACTTCTAAAGGTAGTTTTGTCATGGTTTTCCTCTCTCACTCCCAAACCTAGTTTTTAATCTTACTAACTAGGCTCTTTAACAGAAAAGCCACGTGAAATATCTTTTCTGTCTCTGATACCACCCTACTCCAGAATAGGAAAATTATTCCCCGCATAATATTCATCGAAAAACGCCAAACCTATGAATAAAAGTACTCAAAGATAAAATAACGAAACACGATTTATATAATGCCAGGTCATCGTCTTGTATTTCGGATAGTTCCCCCTGCGTTGCTTATCAGCTTTTCGAAAGTGCTTATATCGTTTTGTTATGAATAGTCCCCCTTCTTGACCTACAATTAGAAGCTGTCCAAGGAGGAACTATGAACCTTGCCCAACTTTCGTACTTTCGGCATCTAGCAAAGATCCAACATTACACACGCGCTTCTGAAGAGCTTCATATTTCCCAGTCTGCTCTTTCCCACTCCATCGCGTCACTTGAAGATGAACTAGGCTGCTCTCTTTTCCGAAAAGAAGGACGAAATGTTTATCTCACCGATGATGGTAGATTGTTCCAAAAATATGTTGATCAGGGTCTTGCTGCTATCGAGCAGGGTGTTGCCGAGCTGCAACAGCGCCACGGTATGCTTACGGGCGCTATAGAGATTGGAGCTATCGCTACCGTAAGATCGCATTATTTACCCGCTGCGATGAAAGCTTATAGCGATCAATATGGCTCTCTTGTCGAATTCCATGTAGCGCAAGGCGAAACTGCTCCTTTAAACCAACGCTTAGAACAAGGTGTCTACGACCTGGTAATTGCAGGACCTCACCACAAGCCCGACATTGAGTGCAAAACGCTGTTTTACCAACAACTGGTAGTTGCGCTTAGGCGCGATCATCCTCTCGCCTGTCTAAAAAGCATTCATTGGGATAACCTGGTGGGTCATACCGTTAATACCTACCGTCGAGGAATTATGGTTGGAGAAACTCTTGAAGCTTTCTTCAAAGCCACTCATGCGCCTCTCGATAAATTAACCTTGGTGCGCAATTATGAAGATGAAGTAATCTTGGGAGCACTTGCCGTTCACGAATCAAGCATTGCGTTAACCATGCTTACTTCAAATCTCCTTCCAGACCCCAACATGGTAGTTATCCCCCTTGATGTCGAAGGGGCTGAAACGTTTTATCCCATTTCATTGACCTACCAGAAAAAGGCAATCCGCACACCTGCTGCGCAAAGTTTTATCGATTTTCTGCTAGCGTTTGAAGCTCCCGCTTACAAACGCGATGATTTTCGCAAGGAGTAATGTATGAAAGACGGATTTGTTAACGTTGCTGCTGTGACACCTGTCGTAACCGTTGCTGATTGCTCGGCAAATACCCAAGCAATCCTTGAGTGTATTCACGATGCCGCTAAAGCCAATGCGAAAATAATCGTGCTTCCTGAACTTTGCATTACCGCCTATACCTGCAGCGATTTATTCTGGCAAACAGAACTGCTCAACCAAGCAGAAGACGCTCTTATCACAATCGCACACGAAACAGATAAACTGGATGCCCTTGTCTTTGTTGGTCTTCCTCTGCGAGCAGCCGGCAAGCTCTACAACGTAGCTGCTGCAATCCAGGGTGGAAAAATCTTAGGAGTTTAATTCCTAAAGTTAATCTTCCTTCTTATAACGAATTCTACGAGACGCGTCACTTTGCCCCTGGAAAAGCTGACATGGGCACTGTACGCTTCAAGGGTGTCGATGTTCCCTTTGGGACCAACCTGCTTTT
>ENA-OQDC01000199-OQDC01000199.1-human-gut-metagenome-genome-assembly--contig:-NODE-199-length-48069-cov-4.163865_pt1 | contig 48069 bp, 48 predicted proteins | sample MGYA00242770_ERZ504601 | MGnify/ENA primary metagenome ERZ504601 (study PRJEB26092, sample SAMD00036305) | human gut metagenome | host: Homo sapiens | study: EMG produced TPA metagenomics assembly of...
TTTGCCCCCAGACGGGAAAGCACGCTCAGGGTGTTCATGTGGGAGTGAACGATCTGGTATCCGTTCTGACGGAACAGCCGCCCGATCTCCTGTTCATACTGCGGCAGGTGGGTATATTTCGGCACCACATACACCCGGCCGCCCAGCTGTTCGATCTCTTCCCGCTGGGGCAGGGTCGAGCCTTCCAGCGCGAAAAAATCAAACTGAACTCTGGAACGGTCCATGTGGCGGTAGTAGTTCATCACCACCATCTCCACGCCGCCGTAGTTCATATCCGTCATCATCTGGGCCACACGGATGGGCTGTGCATTCTGTTCCATGGTCATACCAGCTCCTTGCGGTCACAATCCTCGAACCAGTCCCGGAAGCTCTCCTCCAGCGTATAGTGGAACTTGTAATCAGTGGCGGCCAGCTTCCTGCCGCAGACATTGGTGGATACCATCAGTTTCCGGACACGGGCGGGATGGATGCCCACCTTTTTAGCCCCCGATGGGTCCCAGAATGCCCGCCGCAAACAGCAGCAGTCCGGCGGGCACCAACGGCACATGGCGGTGCAGGCCGGTCGCCTTCTGCATTGCATTGCAGATTTCTTCAATGGTATAAGCCGGCTCATAGGTACAGTTATAGATCTCTGCTCCGGGGAAGGAATGATCCAGCATCCGGTACTTGAAGAAGCGCACCAGCTCCTTGACATAGATGCACGCCTTGATGGTGTCCTTCCGGCCGGCATAGAAAAAGTAGCCCTTCTTCTGCCCCCTGTACAGGCGGGTCATGTTGCCGTGCTCCCCTTTGCCATAAACGATGCCCGGCCGCACGATGGTCAGCTCCCGGGCCGGATCACGGGCCTGCCAGATCTGGTGGATCTTTTCTGCCACCAGCTTGCTGATCCCATACGGCGTGTTGGGCGTTGGCAGAGTCTCCTCCGTCTTGAGGTCCTCAGACGCGCCATAGGGTGCAATGGAGCTGGTGAACAGGATCTTCCGGATGCCGTATTTTTCCGCAAATGCGGTCACATTTTCCGCACCCCGGATATTTGTTTCAAAATAGGCTTCTTCCGGGTGGCCGGGGGTGCGGTGGACCGCTGCCAGATCAAAGATCACGTCCTCCGGAGTCGGAACGAACTCAAAATCGATGGGCTTGCGCACATCCAGCCGGATATACTGCACCCCATCGTTCTTTTCCACAACGCCCGGCACCACGCCCTCTTCCCCGGGCATCACAAGATCCAGGTCGTAGATCACGTCGCCGGGTCTGACGCATTCCCTCAGCAGCAAATGAATGAGATGGGTGCCGATAAAACCGGACCCACCAAAAAGAATATAATTCATTTTGCCCCTTTCCGGTCAAACACAACGCCCACCGTCCTGAACAGCAGGTAGATATCCATCCAGATAGACCAGTTGTCGATGTATTGGACATCCAGCTTGACCACTTCTTCAAAATCATCAATATCGCTACGGCCGCTTACCTGCCACAGGCCGGTGATTCCCGGCTTCATGGAAAGGCGGCGCTTGTAGATGGCTCTCGTACTGCCCGGGTACTCATCCAGCGTGGGCGGGCGGGTACCCACCAGGCTCATGGAGCCCCGCACAACGTCAAAAACTGCGGCAGCTCATCGATGCTGGTGCGCCGGATTAAAGCGCCCCACCCGGGTGATCCGGGGATCATCCTCCATTTTGAACATCAGGCCGTTCATCTCGTTCTGGGCCATCAGTTCCTTTTTGCGTGCTTCCGCATCCACATACATGCTGCGCAGCTTATGGATGTAGAACACCCGTCCATTCCGGCCCACTCGGCGCTGCTTGAAGATCAGCGGGCCGGGGCTTTCCAGCTTGAGCGGAATGGCCACCAACGCAATGATGGGGATGCTGATGATGCACCCCACGATGCCGCCCACGATATCCATGGTCCGTTTCAGCACCTGATCCCGCAGCTTGAGTTCCACCGTGCCCATCGTCACAACATTGCCGCCCGCACAGCGGCTCAGTTCCCGGCTGATGCGCACTGCACTGGTCTCATCGCAGCAGGCTTTTTCGATCCGATCCAGCACCGGCAGGCGAAAATGGACCGTCAGGCCCATGCTCTCCATCTCCTCGAGGTAGGGCAGCATGTTTTCCTCGCTCTCCTGCGCTATATCCAGATACACTTCATCCAGCGCTGCCTGCCGCAGCCAGTCCATGAAATTATCGAAGTTCGCCTCGATCTTCACCCCATCGATCTCAGTGTGAAGCTGCCCCGGGGCAGCTTCCAGAATGGCAAGGCCGGTCACACGCTTGGACCAGTCCTTTTTCAACTCTTCCAGGATAGGGCCTGCATTCTCCTGCGTAGTCACCACCCCCACAAGGCTCTGAATCCCCTTGGTATAACGGGAGCGCACCAGCATCTTTTTGAGGACAGCATGAGCGCCCGTCATCACAAAGACATCGATGACGGGCACAAACACCAGAAAATAGCGGGAGTGCAGCATGGGAGCCTTGGTCAGCGCCAGGCAGGCCGCATCAATGAGGGTCAGCAAAAAATTGAACCGCACCGCAATCTCAACTTCACGGATCGGAGTGCGGTTCACGATATTTTCGCTCTGATCAAATGTAAAAAAGGTCAGAATATAGGCCAGCAGCAATAAAAACAGGCTTCTACCAGATCGTCCAGCTGGAAGTCTCCCATCTTGTGCAGAACACCTGCGGTCAGCCCCCACGCCAGCCCAATGCTGAGAACCAGAGAGAGCAGATCAATCAGAAACAGGTATCCATACTGCAGTTTTTCACGTTTCGTAATCATACTGTTTCGTTGTCTCCATTTATTTTTACCATTTTATCATATCGGGAGAAGGGTTGCAATAGATGGAGGTCGAATGCAGCACTGCTTTTGTCGGATCACTGCGAATGGATCATGCCATTTCACAAAAGCGCCTTATCGCACCCAAAATAGTCAGCAAAAAGCGCCCTTTCTCTCGCATCACACAAGAGAAAGGGCGCAGTCAAGCTTTATTCAGCTCAGGAGAAACTCCGATCAGCAGTTCTCAGCGAAGTACTTAATGGTACGGACCATCTGAGAGGTGTAGGAGTTCTCGTTGTCGTACCAAGACACGACCTGAACCTGATAGGTGTCGTCGCAGCTACGCTGAATTCTCGCACTTTTCCAAGTAGTTCTTCACAGTTTCGTAACAACAGTTACAGTACCAGAACATACCGTTGTCGTACCAAAACCGGTTTGTTCGTACTGCGATTATATCACGTTTCAGCGTCATTTGCAAGGATTTGATTCGTTTCGCTTCTGACCTGCATTTTTCAGATTTCAGCGTATATTTTTACGACATTCCACGGTTCAAACGCCTTGGGTCTAGGGCTTCCGCCGGGGCAGCAGCTCTCCCAAGCACTCTCCTCAGAAGCGCTATGACAGCTAGATTGACAACATGTTCCTGCTGATTAACTGAAATTTCACCGGACGTGATTTGGGGCCATGGTGTGGGAAATGTAGCCATTTCGTTCGATATGGAACAGTTCTATTCGTTCCGAGTCACACCAATTACCATTTATATAAGAAAACCGCGTGAACTACCAGAGCTATAACTCTACGCTCCGACTGATCCACACGGCGCTAAAATATTTATTTCAGCTTTTCGAGGATCTCATCTGCACTCATACCGCTTGCCGGCATTTTCTCAGTTTTCCTTTCACTGGGATAACGATATTATCTTATACAACAGATCCACTGAACGAATTTTGAACATTTATTAAACCAATCTGAGGCTGGAGACTCAACTCTTTTATAATTGATATTTCTCTTTTCTTGTTTAGTTCATCGTTTCCCTTTTCCGTCAAAATATGTCCCGATATGCCTGCATCCGGCTCCACTTTTTTATATATCCCGCACTCTCGAGTTCTTCTATGCATGCATTAAACTTTTCTTTGGATATGCCTAATATATGCTCATCAATAAACCGTTCTCTCTGAATTGTTCGCAAGAGTGCCCTGTAATAATCCAAACTGCCGTCGATACGTTTGCGCGGAATATAAGGCTTTTCAATATCGGGTAACAGCAGCGTCTCGCCATCTACACACATGCCAGTAATGTATCTTTATAAACATAAGACAAAACCGTATTTTTGCTGCAGCTCCACTTCTTTGCCGCCTCATCAATAGTAATCATCTGAAGCCCTCTAGTATCAATTCAAATCTAATAATTTCAACTTATATTCTAGCCACAGAATCTCACTGTGTTGTCTTTTATGCCTTGATTCCCTGATACTCCTGCTGAACCTGCTGATAGCTTTCCAGATTGCCAATGTCATACCGCTTGCCCGGCATCTCCATAGCATGCACATCCGCTACCGTGCACAGCCATGCAATAAAGCTGCCCGGAGCATCGGTACCACACTTCTTCTGTGCAATTGCATCTTTGACCTTTCTGGCATCTGCCCGAGTGTACACATAGAAGGGAGGGCAGCACCAGTGGCTCTTGGGCTGGGCAGGCTTTTCTTCCATGGAAAGGATCTTGTCCTGATCGTCGAGCTCCACCACACCGCACTTTATGAGCTTCTTTTCCTCTGGTTCATAATAGCGCATTATACAGGAGGTTTTCTTCTGTTGGGCATAAGCCACAAATTTGGAAAGAGAGAAATCCAGCACATTGTCGCCGGCGATCACCAGCAGGTCATCGTCCAGCCCCAGCTGGTCAATGGCAAATTGCACGTCACACACAGCACCAAGCCGGGTCTCATTGCTGCTGGTTCCATCGTCCACCACCTGAATATTCTGCTTTTTGGTTGCAGCCCAGTTTTCAAAATGATGGGCATACTTGTGATTGCTGATGACCACATAGGTATCTACCAAACCAGCGGTATCAATGTCATCCACCAGCCAGTCCAAGATGGTCTTATCCCCTACCTTCAGCAAGGGTTTGGGAAAGTTCTCCGTCAAGGGATATAGGCGGGTTGCGTATCCCGCGGCCAAAATCAAGCACTTCATATTAGTCCTCCGTCTTATGCTCTACGCCGTCCGCACTCTCGCACAGATGGAAACTGTACTTACCACCCATCTCCGGGAATGCAGTGAGATACTTTCGTTCCACTTCTTCCCGGATGTCATCTGCCTTATTGGGATCGATCAACGCCATACAGCACCCCTTAAAGCCAGCACCACTGAAGCGCCCACCGTAAATGCCAGCGGTCTCCCTCATAATCTCATAGAGTTTGATCTGCTCCGGCGCACCGGACTCCCAGTTGTGGATGCTGCTCCAGCCAGATTCAAAGGACAGGCGTCCATACTCCTCCAAATCGCCTCGCCGCCATGCTTCCGCACCAGCTTCCACACGCTTGAACTCGGTATACCAATGTTCACAACGTTTTGCCCATTGCACCGGCAGCTTATCTTTATAGGTCTGGTAGATCTCATACGAAACATCCCGGGCGTTAGCTTCATTGAACTTTCCGTAGTCAAGACCCGCAAAAGCCTGCAAGGCGTAAATGCCTGAACGCAACTCATCCACTCGCATATTGTATTTAGAGCCAGCCAAGCTGTGCTCCAAACCGCTGAAAAATACCGCAATCTTGTAGGGCTTCATGTTGGGATTCGTGGGAATCAGCTCATAGCTGTTATCTTTGCAGTCCAGATACAGCAAGTGGTCTTTTTTACTCAGAACCTCGCAGCTCTGATCCAGGGTTCCTACATTAACACCCACATATTTTTTTTCTGCCTCGAACGCAATGCTGATCAGCGCTGAAGAACTCAGCTTGATTCCATTGACCTGGCATAGCGCCTCCAAAAAAGACAGGATCACAGCCGCAGAGGAAGAAAGCCCTCCGATAGGCAAAGAACCCTCTATCACTCCACAGAGACCAACTGTCAGCGGAAACCGATTGCTCAACGCCCAAGTCGCTCCTCGCAGGTAGTCCGCCCAGTCACCAGTTTTTTCGCCAATCTCCCGGATATGCCACTGGGCACGTTTCGGGAATTGAAGACTGCACATTTCAACAACGCCGTTCATTTTAGGCTTATAAGCAATATGGATTCCCTTATCAATAGCGAGTCCGGTGACCTTTCCCAAGTTGTGATCGCTGTGTGCACCGATGGGACAAATTCGATAGGGGCAAAAGCTGATGCCAACGGGATCTTTTCCATATATTTCGTAGAATCGTTCTTCGCAACGCATGCGCTTCCTCCCATCACCTTATGCCATATAAAACTCTTTGTACCACTCCGCAAACTTCCGCAGTCCATCCCGAAGCGGAGTGTGAGGCTTAAAGCCAAAGTCACGTTCCAATGGCTCAGTGTCTGCAAAGGTCACCGGCACGTCACCAGGCTGCATGGGAACCAGTTCCTTATGAGCCTCGAAATCATAATCTGCAGGCAGCACACCGGCACGTACTAACTCCTCAGACAGAATCTGCACAAAATCCAGTAAGTTTTCCGGGTTGGAATTGCCGATGTTGTAAACTGCATAAGGTGGAATGGGCAAGCCATCCTCGCCGTTCTTCTTTTCAGGAGCCTTTGCCATCACGCGAACAACGCCTTCCACGATGTCATCCACATAAGTAAAGTCCCGCTTGCAGTTTCCGTAGTTGAAAATCTTGATGGTTTCCCCATTTACCAGCTTGTTGGTAAAGCCAAAATATGCCATGTCCGGCCGACCGGCTGGGCCATACACTGTGAAGAAGCGCAGTCCCGTGGACGGAATGTTGTAGAGCTTGCTGTAAGCATGGGCCATCAGTTCGTTGGACTTTTTGGTAGCTGCGTACAGAGAAACAGGGTTGTCTACCTTATCATCCGTGCTGTACGGCACCTTTTTGTTGCTGCCGTAGACAGAGCTGGAAGATGCATACACCAGATGCTCCACGGGATAATGGCGGCAGGCTTCCAGAATGTTATAGAAGCCAATCATGTTACTCTCGATGTAGGCGTCCGGGTTGGTAATAGAGTAGCGAACGCCAGCCTGAGCACCCAGATTGACCACAATATCCGGGTGATATTGCTCAAAAATGCTGTTGATAAGTGACTTGTCCGCAAGGTTGCCCTTGATAAAAGTGTAGTTCTCGAACTTCTGAAGCTCCGCCAAGCGAGCTTCCTTGATACGAACGTCGTAATAATCGTTCATGTTATCCAGACCGATGATCTTGGTATCCGGCTCGGTAGTCAGGATACGCTTGGCGAGGTTAGAGCCGATAAAACCGGATGAACCGGTGATAAATACTGTTTTAGCCAACTTCTTCACCCTTACTCTTTCCTCCACACCATCTTATTAACCACGTTCACATACCCCTGAATGATGCGAACCACCTTCATGGACACGGTCTCGTCCACATAGTCTGGGCAAGGCTTGCCCAGAACACCCTTCTGCTTCATTTTGATAGCCATATCGGTGGCGTTGAGCAGTTCCCGGGTGGTAATGCCAGCCAGAATAAAGTCGCCGGCTTCCAGCGCCTCGGGGCGTTCTGTACTGGTGCGGATGCACACAGCAGCGATAGGATGCCCAATGGACAGGTAGAAGCTGCTCTCCTCGGGCAGAGTACCGGAGTCGGAGACGATTGCCAGAGCGTTCATTTGCAGCTTGTTATAGTCATTGAAGCCCAGCGGCTCGTTGACCCGGACGCGAGGATCCAGCTGGAAACCACTCTTCTCCAAACGATGCTTGCTGCGGGGATGGCAGGAGTACAGGATGGGCATATCGTATTTTTCTGCCAGCGCATTGATAGCAGTAAACAGGCTCAGGAAGTTCTTTTCAGAGTCAATGTTTTCCTCACGGTGGGCAGACAGCAGAATGTACTTGTCCTTCTCCAGTCCCAGACGCTCCAGCACGTCGCTTTTCTGGATCTTCTCCAGATTCATGTGCAGCACCTCCGCCATGGGAGAGCCGGTCTGGTAGGTGCGTTCCTTGGGCAGTCCGGTGTCCGCCAGATACTTCCGGGCAAACTCGGAATAGCACATATTCACGTCAGAAATCACATCCACGATGCGGCGATTAGTCTCCTCGGGCAGGCACTCATCCTTGCAGCGGTTGCCCGCCTCCATGTGAAACAGGGGGATGTGCAGCCGCTTCGCAGAGATGGCAGACAGGCAGGAGTTGGTATCGCCCAGCACCAGATAGCCCTCCGGCTGCAATTCGCTGAGCAGCTCATAGCTGCGCCCCAGAATGTTACCGCAGGTCACACCCAGATTCTCGCCAACCACGGGCACCAGAATGTCCGGACCATACTCCCCGAAGGTGTTTTTCAGCTCGAAATCCTCCCAGAACACGGTGGAGAGGTTTCTGTCCCAGTTCTGGTTGTAGTACACCACGCAGCAGTCAAAATATTCCCGGCATCGCTTAATGACAGCAGCCAACCGAATAATCTCCGGGCGAGTGCCGCAGCCAATCATGACCTTGGTGCGCCCATCATTTTTCCATGTAAAATTGTGTTCCATAAAATTCTCCTAACGTCAACCAGTAGCTACTCTTACACCGGCTCGAAGAAGGTGTCCGGATGGTTCGGGTTGAAAATCTCGTTGCAGGTCATCACCGTCACCAGATTTTCCGTTTCGGACAGATTGATGATGTCGTGAGTCCAGCCGGGAATCATGTGGACAGCCTCGATCTTGTCTCCGGAAACCTCAAACTCTACCGTTTTCCCCGGTGTTGATGTTACGTTCCTGAATCAGGCCGTGACCTGCCACCACGATGAACAGTTCCCACTTGGAATTGTGCCAGTGCTGTCCCTTGGTGATGCCCGGACGACTGATGTTGATGCTCACCTGCCCGCAGTCGGCAGTGTGTACCAGTTCCGTGAAGGAGCCACGGTTGTCTACGTTCATCTTGAGGGCGTACTTGAATTTGTCGGTGGGCAGATAAGTCAGGTACAGGGAGTAAAGTTTCTTGGCAAAGGAGCCGTCCGGCATCTTGGGCATCATGAGGGTGGCTGGGCTGTGCCTTGAACTCCTGCAGAAGATCCACGATTTCGCCCAGCGTGACCTTGTGGGTCACGGGGACGCAGCAGTAACGACCATCTGCTTGCAGAACAGTCTCCACACCATCAAACTCACAGTGCTGCTCCTTGCCTTCCAGCAGGTCAAACATTCCCTCTACCAAATCGTCGATATACAGCAGTTCCAACTCAGTACTGCGGTCGTTGACAGTGAATGGCTCGTCATTGGCGACTGCCCAGCAGAAGGTACTGACGGCACTGTTGTACTTGGGGCGGCTGTGCCCCATCAGGTTCACAAAACGGTAAACCGCAACCTTAGCCCCAGTCTCCTGAGCATACTGGAAGAACAGCTCCTCGCCAGCCTTCTTGCTGCGTCCGTACTCGCTATTGCCGAAACGGCCTGCCAGGGTGGCCTGAATGGAGGAGGACAGCATAATGGTTGCCTTGTTGTTGTGCTTCTTCAAGCAGTTCAGCAGATCAGAAGCAAAGCCGAAGTTGCCCTTCATGAAATCCTCCGGGTTTTCCGGACGATTTACGCCTGCCAGATTGAACACGAAGTCCGCTTTCTGGCAGTACTCGTCCAGCTCTGCCGGAGTAGAATCCAGATCGTACTCGTAGATTTCTTTAATATCCAATGCCGGGCGGGTCTTGTTCTTCCCATCCCGGATGTTTTTCAGGTTGTTGCACAGGGCGGTTCCCACCATGCCCTTAGCACCTGTGACTAGAATGTTCATCCTATCACCTCTTTAGTGGACTGCGGTGCAGTCCGGAATGTCTGCGCCATCCGGCACGGTTGCATTGTTGCAAACAGTGCAGTTGCTGCCGATGCGGGCAAAGTTCCCCACCGTTGCGCCGGTGCGGATCACACTGTTGGTGTAGATAAGGGCGTAGTCTCCTACCGCTGCATCACAGTGGATTTCTGTTCCGGCATTCAACAGAACGCCGTTACCAACAGATGCACCGTTCTGGACACAGGCGTTTTGCAGCACCACACAACCACATCCCAACTTGGCGTATGGACTGATGTAGGCACTGGGGGCAACAATGTTTGGAAATGCATAGCCAAGGGCTTTCGCCTTTTCATACACCTGTGCCCGGAGCTGATTGTTTCCAATGCCGACAACCAGCAGGTCATAGTCTTTCCGCAACTCTGGTAAATCAGCAAAACCGCCAACCACCGGAATGCCGCAGATTTCAACACACGCAGGCTGTCCATCATCCACAAAGGCACAGTCGTATTGGAGCATCGCCTGCTCCGCCACCATGCGCCCGAAGCCACCGGCACCAACTAAAAGAAGTTTTTCTTGCATTTACTTTGTCCTATTACTCTCCGTTTCTTTCAACAAGTGTTGTTCATCAATATAATCTAACAGTTCCTTACTTTCACTTGATGCCTTTCTAAAGAACAAGAAACCGCTATCTCTTAGTTTCGGCCAGTCTTTCTTTTCTTTAAAAAGCGTGACTACTGTGGGATATTCAAAATAGGTAAGGTTTTCAAAATTCGTCAAATGAGGTCTCGTAATTGCTTTTCCATCAGGTGTACATTTTACAAAAGGTGAATTATAAACAATCGTATGAAAGTAAGACTCATCTGGTGCATACATTGTTTGAAAGTATCTATTAAATCTTGCATTCTGATCATAGAATTCCACAATATACTCAGCAAGTTTCCTTGTAATACCAAACTGAGCACAGCCCTGATAGATTTCCATCCTCTCGTTTGCATTGTTTATCACATAGTTCTTCTTGAAATGCGGAATTTTTCCAGATTTCAAAAACAATTCCACATTGGCCTTGTGCAAAATTTTGGCCCATAGTTTTGTTTTTAAGTCAAGATACCAGTACAAAGAGTACTTATGCACTTCTTTAGGATTATCGGATTCAGAAATATTCTGGGCAAGAATAAATTCTGTTTCGGGTCTTTCTTCAAAAAAGGCATGAATCTCTTGATTTGTTTTTATTGGGTATTCTAAGCCTTGTAGTATTACGAAGCGGTCAAACTGCCGGCCCCCCCCCCAAAAAAAAGAAATTGCAGCCTTAAGCAAATTAACCGTCGCTTCTATTGAAGAATAACCTCCCCAATAAACACATACTCTTTGGTTCAGAATATGAACATGTGAATTGGCTTTCAGTGCTTGTTCAAACGGTTTCACATCACATTTCCCATCCACATGAACAAATGCCTCATCGCCAGTACTGTTCGTAACCTTATCAGTTAGCCGTTTTATATGCTTAGGATCCATATGACAAAGAATCAAATAGGCAATCCTCATTTTTTCTCCTCATTCGATCAACACTTAATTTAACTTAGACATTCGGGATGCCCTTCAGTGCATTCTGGACATACTCGGTGGTCAGAATCTTCTTGACAGTGCCTTCCACATCCAAACGCTCGGTATTGTGGCTGGTGTAGGACTCGTCCGCCATGGTATGTACCTCGCCCTTGACCACGAACTTGTCGTAGTTCAGGTCACGGTTATCCGCAGCAACACGGAAGTAGTGCCCCATATCCTGACTGCGCAGACGCTCCTCCCGAGTCATCAGAGTCTCGAACAGCTTCTCGCCGTGACGGGTGCCGATGATGTTGGTGCCGGTATCGCCGAACAGCTGCTGGACAGCTTTGGCCAGATCGCCGATGGTAGAGGCATCCGACTTCTGAATGAAGAGGTCGCCGGGGTTAGCATGCTGGAAGGCGAACATGACCAGATCCACGGCCTCGTCCAGATTCATTAGGAAGCGGGTCATGTTGGGGTCCGTGATGGTGATGGGGTTGCCAGCCTTGATCTGGTCGATGAACAGTGGGATGACAGAGCCACGGCTGCACATCACGTTGCCGTAACGGGTGCAGCAGATGGTCGTGCCGCCCCGCTCGGCAGCCACACGGGCGTTGGCGTAGATAACGTGCTCCATCATGGCTTTGGAGATGCCCATAGCGTTGATGGGGTAAGCTGCCTTATCGGTGGACAGGCAGACGACACGCTTGACACCAGCATCAATAGCGGCGTGCAGAACGTTATCAGTACCAATGATGTTGGTCTGAACCGCCTGCATGGGGAAGAACTCGCAGGAAGGAACCTGCTTCAGAGCAGCAGCGTGGAAGATGTAGTCAACACCGGGCATAGCGTCACGGATGGACTGGGGATTGCGGACATCGCCGATGTAGAACTTGACCTTCTTAGCGGTGTCGGGATGCTTCGCCTGAAGCTCGTGGCGCATATCGTCCTGTTTCTTTTCGTCCCGGGAGAAGATGCGGATCTCCTTCAAATCGGAATCCAGAAAGTGCTTCAGAACAGTAGAACCGAAAGAACCAGTACCACCAGTGATCATAAGGGTTGCGTTATCAAATGTAGACATTTTATTCTCCTATCTAGTATTTTTATTTATGCGTCAAATCACATTTTTGAATTGAATAGCGTCCAGCATTAGCCGGACATTTGGACGAAATTCCTTTATAAACAGTGGAAAAATCATAATAGTACTGATTTGAGTCATTAGTGACGCCAGAGCTGCGCCCGATGCACCCCATAGAGGAATAAAAAAGAATTCAAAATTACATTTGTGGCGGCTGCTCCAATATAAATGTACTTCAAGTAGTTTTGACAGTGGTAACTAACAATCATGGTTTCTTGCCACTCCGAGATACGAGAATGCTGTGTACCATGTAATAATCCGTAATGGCATAACTGTTGGAAGATACGATTCACCATAAAGAACAGATACAATAGGTCTAGCTAAAATAGAAATCAGAAGGGATACTCCCACAGATACATAAAAACAATTGCGTAAAGTTGCCGATTTCTCCGTTCGAAGAGCCGCCTATCATTTTTCAAATGACTGAAGAATGCAAGGATATAGGGAATCTATAATAGCTGACAAAACAAAAACCCATGTATTACAAAGAGAGACGGCTGTCGAATAATAGCCGACCATTGTCTCATTTAGCATCTGTTTCAACATAAATTTGTCGGTACTTCCATATATCGATACCATCAAGGAGGCCAAAATAAAGTGATAGCTACTATGTAATAATTCTCTGCTTTTCTTTTTGGAAAACCCAAAGTGAGGGCCGTGGTGTTTTTTATATACAAGCAACAAAAAACAAGCAACAACAAAATAGTCCAAAGATGTTGAGATGGCAAACCATTCAACACTTTTTCCGGTTAGCAAAAGCCAAATTTTATATATAGAAACTACTGTGTACGAAACAACTGTTGCTGCTGCAGAAAATTTAGATTCTAGTCTGGACTGAAACCAGTAATTTATAGTATCAAAAATCTGAAAAAAAATTCCAATGCCACAGAGTGCTACGACGATATGCGTTGTTTTTTCGCCTCTATCAGCGACAAACGATATACCAAGCATCATAATAAAAGAGAGCCCGCTGGAGATTGCTCTTAATACAAGCGTTGAGCCGAGTGCAATTCCCTCTTCCTCCGGATGGTCGACAAAATCCTTTACAATGATCGAATTGATTCCAAGTGTACAGAAGGATGCAAAAAATGTAGTGTAGGTCAGAGCATAATTGATGAGTCCATAGTTACCCGGACCAAGATACCGCGCTGTGACTAACCCAACAAAAAAGGCCAACAGCATATGGTAAATACGTCCTCCTATCAACCAACCGGCATTTCTTGTCACCTTGCTCTTAAGCAACTTCCGAATATTCATTTATCTAAGCCTCGAATTATTTTTGCAGGAACCCCACCGACAAGTGTGTTGGCCGGAATATCTTTGACAACGCAAGCACATCCTGCAATCACGCAACCACTGCCGATTTGTGTGTTGCCAAGAATTGTCACACGTCCGCCAATCCACGTTCCCGAGCCAACCAACTGCGTATAATTTTCGCCTTTACCAGCACGTCGGCGTTCTTCCCCGATTTGATGTCCGCCAGTCTGAAAAGTCACTTCTGGTGCAACATCACAGTTATCGCAAATGATAACCGTTCCGTTTCCGTTTACTTTCATATTTTTTCCAATCCAGCAGTTTTTACCGACCACCAAATTTCCGCTTATTTCTACGGGTCCAACAATGTTTGTTCCGTCACCGATTTCAAAGCCCGCCTCTCGCAATAGGTACCGTTTTACAGAAAAAAAACAGGTTCTTGTACCGCTAAAGAATGTATTTACCAGCTTTATCAAAACCCGTCTTTTTATCCGTTTCAATCTAGTCATTGTACTCTACCATCCTCATAAAATAGAAAGCTATTATAAAAGTTCCACCTGCGCCAGTTGAAAAAACCATACCCTCCATACTGCTTAGAAGTACGCAGCCAAGAAAGGCACAGCAAGGCATCAGTAATTATCCGATGGCTTCTTTTCTTCCTTCTTACAATTGTCCATAGGGTAGACTCCATTAAAATAAAGAAAAAAAGCGCAATTATTACCCAAACATATAAATATAATCAATCATTATGTTGTGGGAATAAGCGCTTCCATCTATTAGATAACGTCCGGTCAATGGCGATGATATTGCATCGTTCAAATACTTCAACCACAATATTTCCCGTCCGTCAAGAAGTGTATTTCCCCGTGAATCGTGGAACCCCAAAAGATACAATAGAATCGATAATATTACAACCAGTGCCGGAGACCACACACAAGCTTTAAGGATATATCTGCTGTACAAGATCTTACACATCGGCAAGATGTGAAGGATGGTGATGAGAATCCAGATAACCTGTCCCGTGCGCATCTCTGTCTGACCCATAATCCACATCATCTGAAAATACATACCAAAACATATGATTCCGAGCCCCCGCCAGTGTTTCCAATACTTAATCTTATCTATTGCCAGAAGGAATGCCAACGAGAAAAACATTGCCCAGCAACCAACTGCCTGCGGATTAAAATCTCCGATCGTGATTGAAAGGCCCCACCATGACGTCTTATAAGTATAAAACGCATGAACGAAAATAATGCCCGCCACCACTAGCATCCACAAACCCGCTTCTGCTTCTCTTTTATTTACAGGTCTCAATATCGTCCCATGCATCAATACACATGAACCCATTAATGTCATCAGCATTGTTGGCATTTCTTTCATATAACAAAGTACAAAGAAAACAAAAAATATCAATACTGCAAGCGCAAAGACCACGCTTTTTTTGCGCGACATTTGAGAGAAGTAACATTGCAAAACAAGGGCGTACCATACAAACAGACAAACAAATGCCATTTGGTAAGACGGAAACGGTACATCCATTAAGAGAAACCCCGTGTCCACACCAATCAAGGCAAATAGTATCGCAAGGATATAAAAAAAAGATATTGGATTCAGTTTCAATTTATGTTCCATTATGTTTTAAAACTCTGTATAAATATAGTTTCTTGCTTTAAGCACTTTTGCTATTTTCATTGGTCCGCTTTCATAATTATCAGGCTTCTGATTTTCCATAAGTCTTGTTGCGGTTTCAACAAAGCGATTTGCCGCAATCTCCGCATTCCATTCTTCATTTATTGTCTTCTGTGCAGCCTTGGACATTACCTTCAAATCGACACTTCCGGAAACAATCATCTCCATAATATTTTCGAGTTCTATTTCGGTATCAAACAAAAAGCCATTTTTCCCGTTTTCAATCAGGACTCGGGACGCGCCAGCTTTTTGGCTTGCAACAGGTACACACCCAGCGGCCATCGCCTCGTTCAAAACTGCGCCCCACCCTTCAAAATAGTCGCTCGAAAAGAGGAAAATATCGCTTTTCTTCATGTGTTCTTGCACTTTTTCTGGAGTGCAATTTCCAAGCAAATGCACGCAGTTACTCAGCCCGATTTTATCCACCTTCTTTTGAATGATAGTCTGTAACTCGCCATCTCCGGCCATTTTCAAGTCAAAAGAAGCTCCTCTTTTCCTCATCATCTGAGCCAATTTTATGGCCTGCTCTGGGTGCTTGATTGATATCATTCGTGCTGCCCATAAAATCTCCAACTTTTTCTCTTGAGAATTTCTTTCCGCTGACCCTTCAGACACAGTGGGAAAGTAAGCCCATTGAAAGCATCTGTTCGTGGGGACCTTCAACAAAGATAATTCATATGGTGCATATGCTCCGATGGTTAAATAATAAAGCTGTTTATCTTTATACTTTAAGAAACGATTCCATTTTTTCTTATAAGATGACGGAAGCCACCTGCGCCACAACCCTTTTCTGTAAAATCTTTCGCTGCACAGAAAAGTTAGCTTGTCCGTGTGCATTCGAGCTTCAATATACTTGTCAGGTGCATGTGCAATAATTGCCACATCTGCATCCTTAACGATATCTAATGCACTCTTTTCTTTTTCTTCTGATCCATATGCTTCTACCACATATGGAACTCCAATCTGACTATCTTGAAACCCCATTTTCTTTCGTTCTTCACCGAAAGGAGTCGTTGCCACAAAGCTGAATTTCTCAATATCACTATGCAAACAGAATGCATCACACAGCGGCTTCATGTGTGGATTTAAATAGTTAGATACCAATACAAGTTTCATTCAAGTCTTCACACCTTTTTTGAAAGTTCTTTTATCACATCAAGATAGGTTTCAATATTATGTTCCATACAGAAATTATCTAGAGCAAATTCATGTAATGCAGATTGGTATTTTCCTTTTCCTTCAGCCAGCGCCGCACGAATCGCCTCCATGAAGTACTTTGTTTCACCAAGCTCTACAGTTTTTCCTCTTGTTTCTCCAACAAGTTCTGTACACGCAGTAGTTTTATACGCAACCACCGGTGTCCCACAGCAGATAGCTTCTGCTGTTGTTTTGCCAAAAGTCTCTTGAACGGAGGGGTTCACAAATGCATCCGCCATCGCATAATATTTTGCCAGAAGCTCCGGCTGGCGTATGGTCCCTACACAAAGCATATTAGACGGTATTTCTGTGTTTTGCGGGACATTTCCAACCATGATAACTTTACTGTCCGGAAATTCTTTTGCCGCCTGTAACATCTCAGCAAGTCCTTTCCGGTCGCTCCAACCAGATGCAACGCCTAGCAAAACTTTTTGGCTTTGCTCAATACCAAGCTGTTTGCGCAATTCAGTCGTATCCTGAGGCTTGAAGGTTTCCAGATCGATCCAGTTATAAATGCGCTCGATTATCGCTGCATCCTTCAAAATTGATTTCCTGGCTTCGCCAGTAATCCAGTCAGATACACCGACTACGCCAAGTTGCGGAATAGCATCAAACCATTTTTTCTTGTCCCATAAGCATTTGTGCGCAGTATCAAAGAACCAGCTCTTATTCCACTCATGTATTTGAGGGCAATAGCGACAATCCTGTTGCCAATTTTGCACAATTTGATTGTGTAAAATAGCAACAATGTCCAGTGAAGTACCAGCAGTCATGCAGAACAAGAATTGTCGGGATCTCATTTTGAGCTAAATAACGGAATAGAAATGGAAAGTTAATACAGTTACTGTGCAGAACATGAACAATCACACCGTCAGGATTGTCCTTCTTCAAATGTGTTATGAGTTTTTTCGTTGAATGTACTGAGTAATATCCTTGCAATCCCGTGAGTCTTGACAACAAACCATGGAGCTTTTTATCAATCACATTCGAAAAGATCCGAACATTCGGATCGGCAGAAGGCTGCTCATTAAAGGATGCTGTATAAACAATGGATTCAAAATTATGATCTTTTAGCCATTGGTGCATTTCCTTTACGTTTCGACCAGTACTATCGGCATTGCCATAAGAACCATTAATCTGTACTATTTTCATTTTGAAATAACCTCTTGAAAATCCGCTTCCAGCATTTCGTGGATCTTATTTATATCATGATGTGCTGCACCACATTTCCAGCCTTGGTCAGCATAGTACTGCAAAACAGAGCTATCTTCCAGAATTTTCTTTAACCAGAATTCTACCTCTGACTGCGTGGATGCAATCATCGCAGCCTTATTTTCTTTCAGATGCGAAATAGACGCTTGCGTTTCTAAACCATAGGCTAAAATTGGTCGATTTGCTGCCATATAGTCTACCAGCTTCGTAGAAAACCCATGATATGCCGTCCAGGAGTACCTAATATCTGTTGGTTCAACATGTACAAGGATATCTGCTTCAGCTTGCTTTTCAGAAACCTTATAACTTGGAATACTACCAGCAATACGCACGGACTTTTCCGAGCCAAACCTTTGCGCCATTTCCCTTGTTATCTGACTATTAGTATAGATTGTTAAATCAAAAAATTGACGATCTTTATTAATGTTGTCAATTGCTTTTCCAATCACAGAAAGCGATTTCCAACGATTAGAAGTAATATTTCCAGTAAATAACAAATGATATGGTTCTTGAAACCCTTTGTTTTGGGGCTTTGACTCTTTAAAATTCTTTCCTTTTGTTAGAATGTCACACTCTGTCTTAAATGCCTTATCATAGTCTCTTTTTTGAATATCTGATATTACATAGAGCTTTTCACATTGATCAACAACTTTTTTCACATAAAATCGAAGACAAAATCTCCGAATCCAAAATAGAGGTGATATTTTTAATTGACGAAGAGTGTAATTATCATCGGAAATATATCCAACTACTGGAACATCCCAATCCTTTATGATTTTATTAGCAATGCGATTCATGTAGCAATTTCCGTTGATTGGAATAAAAAACAAATCAGGATCAAACTCCTTAATATAGCTTTGTAATTCAGGTGTATTCCATCTCCCGATTCTCCAAAAAAAATCCCTCATTAAATGAAAGATAAATAGTTTATGCCTTTGTGCAAACTCATTTATTTTTTTCGCAGGTTCCTTGCAGTTAGTTAGTACTGCAGCTTGTTGATTAACTACAGAAACCCGTTTCCCCACTTTTGATTTTTGCTTATCAAGTTTTTTGCAATTTCCATTGGAGTAATACGAAATCCACCACTTACATTATTATCGTCAATTTCTCCTTCTGAAAAGTATATGTTTGATATTTCAAGTTTCTCCATTCCGTCAAATATATTTGCATACGAATTTCCAAAATTATTGTTTGTGTTCCATGGTATTGCTGAAATCACCATTATTCGCATTTTATGATTTTCCTTAATCATTTATTTTCTCTCATTAAACTCAATACGTACCAATCACTATTTTAACTTTGGTTTCCAAATCACAGATTGGTATGCCTGTTTTCATCTTATCGTTTCTTAAAAGTTTCAATTTACGTTCCCATGTTTTTTTGTAATTCGCAAGCTCTTCGAGGAATAGCGTTGTCTCTTCATCCATTAAATCTCCACAGGTATTAATTAGTTCTCTTGCCATTGTAGATGCAGCTTCTTTTCTGTTGAAGACGTAGTTCCACTCTATCTGGATTCTCTTTTTCAGTCCATTTCCTCCTGAAGTAACACTCCCTCCATGACGAATATGGAGAATGTTTTCCTGATCATCTAGAACCACGCTACCACCGGCATACGCACATGCTGCAACCAGAAAATCATGATCCGGCATTCTCTCGATCGGGTAATTCATACTTGCAAATCTTTGTGCCATTTCTTTACAGGCTTTTGAAAAAACGAATGTACATCCTGCAAATCGATTTCTCGTAAAAAGACTTCCCAGCGTATTTGGGATACGCGAATATATCTTTATCTGCTATCTCCTTCATGTCTGAATCTACAATCTTTAAACTACCGACGTATAGCTTGATGCCAGATTTCTCTTTTTCAAGACATTCAACAGCTCTAAAAATTTTTTGCTTCCTTCCAGAAATCATCCTGATCCGCAAATCCGTAATAGTCTGCATCCACAGCCAAATCAGCAATCTCAAAAAGCTCTTCCGATACCCGATATTTTCTCCTACATGCACGGAAATCGCATTTGGATACTTTGCTGTAATTTTTTTGATTACGGATACCGTCTCGTCACTGGAGCCATCATCACGAATCGTAAGATGTAAGTCGTCAACACCTCTTTGCCGCATAATCGATTCAATCTGTTCACCAATGAATTTGTCGCCATTATACGCAGACATCAATATTTCAATTCTTTTCATTCATTCTCCTGTTCACATCCATGCCTTTTCTGTCCTATGCGAACTCATTTATCTGCCACATTCTTACTTCCATGCATCGTGCGGCTCAAATTTCCAATCTTCAGGAAAATCGATGTGATCCAACGCCATGGGCTTTTTTCCGTTCAGTATGACCTCCGGGGTCGTATAGGGCACAATCGTTTTTCCCGTAATCAAGTTTCTTACCAAGGGAATCCGCTCAAACGGAAATCCCATCAGCTTGCAAAGGGTAACGTCAAATGCCGCCGGGTCGTCGCTGACCACCACCGCACCCAGCATTTTGGGTAACGGACTAACCGGACCGTTTCGTTCTCCGGCAATGATCATGTCACCAAAGTTCAGCATCTTACGCTGAGGTTCGTCGTGCAAAGTACCGTTTTTATCGGCATATCGAACAATATGATTCAAGTCACATATGGTTCGCCAAATTGTGTCGTTCCCATACCAGCTTCCAATATAGTAAGTATCCTTACCAAATTTTCTTGCCAGAACCAACGAAGCACCATATACATAACGGAGCATTGTTGCATATGCAAAATCACCAGAATTTTCTGCACGGATTTTGCGTGTCAGTGCATCATCTGCCACTCGCTTCAAAAAGCTCTTATGCAGGTAGGCGTCTCCACGCTCTTCTACCGAACCGGCAGAACGATGCGGCAAGCATGCTTTGTTATAGGTAATGCCTACCATATTCTTCATAGCTGCCGTTATACCAGCAAGCCGATGTGTTTTGGGTTTACAGAAGTTGATAACAACATCTGCCTGCAGAATCTCACTATTGATCTCGTAATCGTGTACCGTATCATGATGGAACGTTGCCGTGTCCGCTTTATCATAATCGCTGACTTGATAAATACCGTTTGACGTTGAACCCATATGTTGAGATTTTGTTCCCATGTGAACAACGATTCCCTTGGTGTCGTTATATTTTTTGTCGACAATAACTCTATTGGCATTAAATTGAGACTGATATTGTCGGAAATCCTTTAATTCCACCGAAACGCCATGTGCTTTATAGAATTCAATTACTTTGGGAAGGCTACTTCTTTTCAACAATGCATCAAAATCACAGCCCTGCATTGGTGCATCGCCAATCATCAAACGGCCAGCTCCTTTGAGTGCGATTAAGCAATAATCGCAAACCGCTCGGATACATGCGGGATTTGTGATCAGACATTCAAAGGCATTCTCATGTGCACTTTTGTTTTCGTTTTCGTGCATCACCAGATTCGGCTTAACAATTACAAAATCTCCGGTTTTGATATACGCACCCAGCGGGTTCCATTGACTTGTTCCAAAGTTTTCCGCATCAAGTCCCATATCCTTAAGACTATTCCGAATCAACTCATAGGCATCATTTGGTTCTTCACTGACTGCTTCGTTTTCAAACGGATATTCAGGGTAGACCTTTCCCGGATTGAAATCGTTGATTGCGGTAGGGTATTGTGCACCATTGAGTTGCTCAATAATAACTTTAGACATTTATTTGCTCCTTTTCCCGGGCAGTTCAAATGCATTTCCCATCATAAAATCAAATTCATCCGGTCCGAACTTCATATATCCGCTTCCATCGAAGAACGTGATTTCTCCAAACAAAATTTTCCCGTACTGGTCATACAGGTCAATTCGCGCGTGTGGAAACGGCGCAGCCAGTTTTTCTGCCACCTGTTTAAGTTGCTCGTAGTTGTCCGGTTTTTCCAAGGTTCTCTCCAACGGCTTTTCATCAAGACGTGTATACGGCAGCAGCTCAAATTCTGGCGTAAAAATACCAAACCCAGCTTTTTGGCCTACTTTTCGATCTGCTATACCATACACATAAGCGGTTTTCCCATTGAAGCAGAAAAACTTATAGTCAATCAGCCCACCCATGTCGGAGTCGGAAGGAATATACTTTTCAATAACAATCCGATTTTTCCCCCGGTCATAGACCCATTCCCGGCCGGGGTGTTTTCCAGACACTGGTTTGACCCAGTTGTACATTGTTTTGACTGCCCGTGGAATATCCAACGTGGATTTATCGCTGCAAATAATTACACCGTTTCCTCCACCGCCAAGCGTATCCTTTAGGACGAACTGATCCGGCAATTTGTCAAAATCAATTTCATCAGGAGTATCGTATACCCCATAGCATTCGTTGAGAATATTTCCCAAACCACAGCTTTCCACGTATTTGCGCACTTCATACTTATCCACGCATTGCGCCATCAACGGATCCCGATAATACAGTTTGTACCACTGCAATTTTTCTGTATAACGTTTTGGATTTTTCAAATCAAGCTTTCGTCCCATTTTAATACGGTACTGTATCCCCAGCATGGTTTTATCCGGAACAAAACTAAGTGCCTGCATGATACGAATACGTACTGCACGACTTTTTATAATTTTCTTATAGTCCATCATTTCATCCCTCAATGGCTCGAATTTCTTCCAAATATGCCTTTACCACGATCTTTCGGTCGAATTCTCTTTCCATTTTTGCACGACCGGCCAGACCCATGGCTTTCCGCTGTTCCGGTGTCATCTGCATAAACCGTTCCAGCGCATGGACTAGAGCTTCCTCATCTTGAATGGGAATCAGGAATCCGGTCACTCCATCTTCCACTGTTTCCCGGCAGCCTGCACGGTCTGTGGCAATGATGGGTCGGGCACTGGCCGCACCCTCCAAGAGCACGTTGCTCATTCCCTCTGGATAGTAGGACGGATGCACGATGCAGCTCGCCTGTTTCAGGAATGGAATCATATCCTTCTGCTGGCCATGATAGACCACATCTCCAGCCTCCTGTGCCTGCTTCAGGATCTCTTCATAGGCAGGATCATCACAGCCGCCGCAGATATGGAACACTGTGTTGGGGTGCTCCGCATGGATTCGTTTGGCCGCAGCAAGATACAGGTCGATTCCCTTTTCCTTCAAGATTCGGGATGTAAACTGGAAGTGCACTGCCTCGCCGTCTGGATACGGAAACGCCGGATGACTCTCTAAATCTACGCCAGATCCCGGCAGCAACCGAATCTTCGCATGCTTCGGCATCATCTTGTGCGTTTCAAAGAAGCGCTGATTTTCGCTGTTCTGGAAAAAGATGCAGCTTGCGCCGGCCACACCCATCTTGTAAAGCCGGGTCGTCAGCGCCTGCAAAGGCCCGGGATTTTCCACCGGGGTACCGAGGCCGGTTACATTCGGAAGATACGGAATTTTTAATTGCTGACATGCCATACCACCATACACGTTCGGCTTGATATTATATGTAAGGACAACATCAGGCTTTTCAGCTTTCAAAATTCTCTTGTAAGTATGCATCAACTGCAAATCAGAGATAGGATTAGTGCCATGACGGCCGGTTTCAACGCCAATCAACTTGGCACCCAGTGCCTTTAATTTATCCTGATGCTTCAACAACTGACCGACAATTACCACTTCAAAATCTTCATCAATCAACTTCTCGATAACGGCACCACGCAAATTAAATGCATAGGTCGTATCGTTGATCAACATAACTGCCTTTTTCATTTGCCGCTCTCCTCACATTTTTCCTGCCCCATCGCCGTAGTCGCACCCTCTGCCACGCCCTCGGTGCTTTCCGGCATAAACAGGATTTTGACGGTTGCCAGCATGATCTTCAAATCCTCGATCAGACTGGGATGTGCAATGTACATCAGATCCATCTGCAGCTTATCGTAGGGGGTGGTGTTATACTTGCCGTACACCTGCGCGTAACCGGTCAAGCCAGCCTTTGCCTGTAGACGCAGCGCAAACTCCGGCATCTCCTCACAATACTGGGCGGCGATCTCCGGGCGCTCCGGACGAGGGCCTACAATAGACAAATCACCCTTCAAGATATTGAGAAGCTGGGGCAGCTCGTCCAGACGGCAGGCACGAATGACGTGGCCCACCTTCGTGATGCGGTCATCTTTATCACCGGTGGAAAGGCGTGCTACACCATCCTTTTCAGCATCCACTCGCATAGAACGGAACTTCAGGATCTCGAACGGTTTGCCGTCTTTGGTAAGGCGAACCTGCTTGTAAAAAGCCGGACCACCATCGGACTTGACGGCAATAGCCGTAATCAGAAACAACGGACTCAGGATAACCAGTGCTGCCAGTGAGATCACAATGTCCATTGCCCGTTTCACAAAGAGAAATTCCGGGCTTGCCATATAGCGACCCACACGCAGCATGGGCAGATGGAACATGTGCATCGGCTGTGAACCGCTCATGATCACATCGCCCACACGAGGGATCACGAACACATTGATACCCTGCCCCACACAGTATTTCAGGATGATATTGCGCTCATGGCTGTGGACACCGCTGATGAACACGCTCTGCATTCCATCCAGCAGGCTCAGGTCGTTCAGGCATTCCTCAACGTTCAAGGTCATCTTGACATCGTATTTTTTTGAAAGACCGTACTCATTGATGAGCTTTTCCAATCCATGACGAACATCATAAACGACTGCAGTCGGCTGGGCCTGGAATGTATTAAAGTACCATCCATGCGCCAACTTCGCCCAGATTGAGGCCATCAGGATCTGTCCGGCAATCGCTGCGATGCCCGGCAGAATATTGCAGAGCCGTCGAGACATCAGGCAGATCACGATATACAGGATGCCGTCTGTCGCCATTGCCGCCAGCACTTGCCCATAAATCAACTCCGAAATACGCTGCAAAGACATCCAGAACGCATCGTAGACTTTTCCCAGCAGGAAGAACAACACCGCAAACAGACCGATCATGGCCCAGTTGCCCTTCCAACCAAACTTTGCATAGACCTGATACGAATAATACAGCTCCCAACAAAGTGCAAACGGAATTGTGATCATTATCAGATCAATGATTTTTACGATCTTCAACATCACATCATGCTGAAATTTTGACATAATACCCCAATAACTCCTTTAGCTTTTTCTTTTGCTCTTCACTCAACTTTTCCGGCTCGCCTTGCAGCAACCGCTTCTGGTTGTATACCCACCGGCTCAGCCAAATGCCATCCGCAGTCTTGTATTTTGCCGGAATATCCAGATTCCCATGAACTCTTTTATATTCCTGCGCCAGCTCGTACCGGTACTGCCACGAGTCCGTTTTCTCCCACTGCATTCCAACGGCATCCAGCAACTCAATGCGCTCTTGTGATAAGATTGCATTGCTCTTCTCCGGATTCCGATATGCATACTGCTGCCGCCGCACCCATTTTCCAAGAGCATAGCCCTCCGGTGAAACATAGGCCACCGGGACATCAAGGTCTCCATTTGCCTCAAAGTACCGTTTCGCTGCCTGATAAACCTCATTCCACTGTCGGTCATAGCGACTGCCCCACTGCATTCCTATGGTTTCCAGTCGTTTGATCTGATCCGCAGACAACTTTTTCTGCTCATAGGCTAGTTCTTGATTTTGAATCCAGCGACCAAGTGTTTTTCCATCTGCTGTTTTATAATCTCGTGGAACATCCAGATTTCCATACTCCTGCGCATAGATTGCCGCAAGTGCATATCCCTGCTCCCATTTGGCATCAAATACGCTCCATGTCATTCCCAACTGATCCAGTTGTCGAATGCGCTCTTCCGTCAGCTTTCCATCGTTTCGGCGTTTCCGCGCATTGTTGATCCACTTTCCCAGAGGATAGCCATCTTTCGTTTTGTATTTCGCCGGGATCTGCAAATTCCCAAACTGTTCCCGAAATTTTCTCGCTTCTTCCAGCCCACGCTCCCATGCGGCATCGTTGCGATTTCCCCACTCCATCCCGATGCTGTCCAGCCGTGCAATCTGTTGCTCGGTCAGGTTACCAGAAATCTGTCCTGCACGGACACGGCGCTGGGTCGTCAGCCACTCGCCAAGACTCAATCCCGCCGGTGTGGTATAACGTTTTGGAATATTCAGGTCGCCATGCTCCGCATAGTAAATGCTTGCTTCCGAAAAATAATGATCCCAACTGGAAGAAAGGCTTGCCTGCAACTGCTCAAACAGTACCCGGCAGTCATGCACCTGCTCGATGACCTCAAATCGCTCGGTGATGATCCTATCGCCCTCACCGTTGGCATTCAGGCGGCAGATTGCCTCCTGCATCTCGCCCTGTAACCCCGCAATGCTGCACAGACCCTCGAAGTTGTTGACTACATCGAGGATAAGCGGTGTAGAATTTTCCCCAGCGGTCAAAGCGCGTCCAATCTGCTGCTTGTAGATGATGGGTGAAATGGTGGGCCGGAACAGGATGACACCTGAAATGCCTTCTACATGAACTCCCTCGTTGAGCATGTCGATGCAGAACAGCAGCTTCAGGCGGTCACTTTCATCGGCCTTGAAGTCGGCAAAAGCCTTGTCCGTACCGGGGTCATCCGAGTAGGCTTCTTACACCGCCACTTCCGCATTCACCTTTGCCAACCACTCCGGAACATGGGAGATCATTTCATCCATATGCTCCTTGTTGGCGCAGAACGCGATGTACTTCCCGGACTTGTTCGTGATATGATGAGCGAAAACCTTATCTAATCCATCTGCCTGTTCCAAGGCACGGCGCAGGGACATCCAGATATTTTTCGATTTACGTCCTGAATCCCAGCATAACGCAGATTATCCACTCTTGTCTGATAACGTGCCAAGTCTTTCTGGTACTGATAGACGGTAGTCACATAGTTCGGAGCAGGCAAAATACCCCTGACGATTGCTTCGCCAAGGGTCATGTCGCTCGCAACACGGCCATCAAAAAGCTCTTCGGCCATGTCACGGTTATTATCCAGATACCGGACGTTTGTCGCCGTCAGCCCCAGCAGTTTTGCCTCCGGGCATAACTTTAACAAAGCCACCGTGCTTTCGCCCCAGCATTCCGCACCGGCACGGTGGAATTCATCGAGTATAATATAGGCGGGCTTCTGCGCTGCGATATCATCCAGTTGCGCCTGGGTGCAGCACATCAGTTTGGCATAGGTATAAAAGTGAACGTTTGCCAACGGAAAATCCGGGTCGTTCCTTTTCAGGCTCTCCAGCTGTGTCTTGAAGATATATTCACTGGGAGAAAGCCAAATCACGACCTTCTCCGGGTTGTCCTCGATCAGCTTGAACGCAATATAGCTCTTTCCGGTGCCTGTCGGATGAACAATGGCGGCCTTGCCATACTGCTCCATCATCCGGACTGCCGCATGATATGCTTTCTCGTTGTGCTCGAACAGACGCAGTGCCACCTAGTTCACCCCTTTCCGCAATAAAGGAGTATCCTTCACATGGAAAATGGAGGACTGTGAGTAAAATCTGGCGTTATTCAATTAGATTTAACGCTTTTCCGCCCCTCGTTGACACCTGATGTGAAAATATCCGATTCATCTCCCTGCGCTTTCGGGTCAGGTCAGAGTGCACATAGCGCTGCAAGGTGATGTTGGCGTTGGCGTGTCCCAACAATTCGCTGAGGGTCTTTACATCGCACCCAGCCTGCAGGCAGGTCGTTGCAAAGGTGTGGCGCAGTGCGTGCGGGCGCACTTGACGGACAGTCGCCTGCTTCAGATACGCTTTGATGCTTTTCCGATAGCAGCGGGGTTCGGTTGGCTTGGACTCGCTGCCGGACAGGAACCATGCAGCATTGCTGGCTTTTCTGCGCAGCTTTTTCAGCATAATAAGCAGCTGATTCGGGATTGGAATTTCCCGGCGGGAGGTGCGGGTTTTGGGCGTTTGGATGACCACCTTTGTATGACCGTTTCCGCAGGAAATTCTGCAGACCGTCCGATTGATGTTCAGCGTGCCGAGTTTCAGGTCAAAATCGCTCCATTGTAGGCCGCAGATCTCACCAATTCGGAGCCCCAATTCCAGCCCTAGTAGTAAGCCGATCTTGCGAGGCGTGGGGTTCGCCTGTACATATTGATGAAGTCGCTGCTGTTCCGCCGGGGAGAGAGGCGCAGAAATTTTGTCGATGGCTTTTGGCAGCGCAACTTCCAGCTCCATTGGACGAATCAGGCGTAAATGAGTGGCATATTTGCAGATGCGACGTAGCATCGAGAGGCATTCCCGGGCAGAGGAGTTTCCCAGTGGCTTATGTGCCGCATCTGTGGGCGTGATGATTTGCTGCATGGCCTGCTCCAGAAAGTTCTCCTCAAGGGATGCAACGGGCACCTTGCTCAAAACCGGAAGAAGATATTTGTGCAGTGTGTACGAATAATGCGAATAGGTGGATTCTTTTATACTGTTCCGCAGGGAATGCAGCCATACCTCGGCCAGTGCTTCAAAGGTCAGGTCAGTTCGATTCAGGTTGTAAAAGCCTGCCTCGGCTTTCCTTTGAATCAGCACCCGTTTGACCTCCACATAGGCCGTTCCGTAAACGTAACCCCATTGGATCTTCCCCTCCGGTGTGCGCGCCTTGATGTACCTGCCTTCCCACCGACCGTCCTTACGCTTGCGAATGTTTTCTCCCCGTCGCGCCATCGCTGTTTCCTCCTGCTGTTTAGACCCTCATCTGACCCCTTATTTTCTCCATCTTCGTTTACAACTGGAATTATTATACAGAACTGGGCATAATACAAAAAACGATCCGGCTTTCGCGATGCTTTTCAGGGTCAAATGTGATACATTTTATGATGATTTCTATTGAATCCCAGATATAACCATGATAAAATAAGATGAGATTATAGACAACGATGTCAAAGGAACGGTATCCTCCATTTTCCATGTGGAGGATACATTTTTGTTAAATATATTCTTTGTCGTTACGCAGCCACATATTCTCTACAACATAAAATACTTTCACGATATACGCAACTGCGTACGTAAAACCGCACGAACTTCTGTACTATCATGTTGAGGTGAACTTCATCATGACTGTAAAAGATGCCGTTGCCAAACGCTTTGAACAACTCTGCGACCAGCGTAGGATACGCCCCAACGAGTTAGCGACCCGTGCCGGTGTAACACCATCTACGGTATATAGTATGCTTGACCCATCCCGTCAGCGTGTGTCCATCGCCACCATTAAAAAGCTCTGTGATGGTCTTGATATCACGCTTGGTCAGTTCTTTTCCTGTGCGCTGTTCGATGAACTGGAGCAAGAGAACCAATAGCTCACCGAACGATCTGCTCGGCTTTCCCTGCAACGCGTGCTCTCTTTTCTAAGTGAATTTTAGAATATCATATCCATTGTCAGCCTGATTTGTGCTCTTTTGCATGGGTCAGGCGTTTTTTTTTTTACGCTAAAAGGCCCCTGTCCATCACATTTCTGTGAAAGGCAGAGGCCTTTTGCTGCTAGATTCTAATTCGGTCTGGGGAGATGGAACAACTATCTCATTCTACCGGGTCAGTGTCCCCTTCCAGATTTTTAACTACCCCCGGAGTGCTGGTAACCCGCACCACCGGGGTTTTGCTTCATGAATCATGTGGTTCATACGGTTGTGGTCGCAGGAATCTCACGTTGTCAGTAAAAAATCAACCAGAGGAACGACCGAACATTTTCTGATAATTTTCGCCGCGCTTTCTATCTCTGTCACTTACAATCTTGACTCCATACCCTTGATGCAGTCATTCAATTTCACTTGTCCCGTCATTCTATCGTAATAGCGTTCAATATATCCAAACCCCATGATTTCTGCTGTCATCTTCTCTGGATTCATCGGCTGATTCAGGTGCGCATAGAGCCATTCCTCCAAATCCTTAAACCGATACGCCTTGATTGGCTGGCGCAGGTCGAACAGTAACATAATACAGAAATTCATCGCGGAGATCCTTCAAACACATAAAAAACACCCTTCCTCTCACGGAAACCCGCAAAAGGAAGGGTGTTGAACTCATTATCCTGTTGTCGTACCAATCACAGCATGTTCGTACCAGAAAGGTTAAAACAAGCTGTTACTCAGCACAACACCTCAAGCACTTTTGAGCGTAGAGCTGTGATTAGCAGTTCTCAGCGAAGTACTTAATGGTACGAACCATCTGAGAGGTGTAGGAGTTCTCGTTGTCGTACCAAGACACGACCTGAACCTGATAGGTGTCGTCGTCGATCTTAGCGACCATGGTCTGGGTAGCATCGAACAGAGAGCCGTAACGCATGCCGATGACATCGGAAGAAACGATCGGATCCTCGTTGTAGCCGAAGGACTCAGAGGTAGCAGCCTTCATAGCAGCATTGATGGACTCCTTGGTGACATCCTTGCCCTTGACAACGGCAACCAGGATGGTGGTAGAACCGGTGGGAACGGGCACACGCTGAGCAGAGCCGATCAGCTTGCCGTTCAGCTCGGGGATGACCAGGCCGATAGCCTTAGCAGCGCCGGTGCTGTTGGGAACGATGTTCTGTGCGCCAGCACGAGCACGGCGCAGGTCGCCCTTGCGCTGAGGACCATCCAGGATCATCTGGTCGCCGGTGTAAGCATGAACAGTGGTCATGATGCCGGAAACGATGGGGTAGGTCTTGTTCAGGGTATCAGCCATGGGAGCCAGGCAGTTGGTGGTGCAGGAAGCAGCAGAGATGACCTGATCCTCAGCGGTCAGGGTCTTCTCGTTGACGGAGAAGACGATGGTCTTCAGGTCGTTGCCTGCGGGAGCAGAGATAACGACCTTCTTTGCGCCAGCCTGGATGTGAGCCATGCTCTTCTCCTTGCTGGTGTAGAAGCCGGTGCACTCCAGAACGACATCAACGTTCAGTTCGCCCCAAGGAGCATCCTTTGCGTCCTTAACAGCGTAGATCTTGATCTCCTTGCCGTCGACGATGATGGAATCCTCGGTAGCCTCGACGGTGTGCTTGCCCTCGCCGATCTTGCCGCAGAAGGAACCCTGAGCGGTATCGTACTTCAGCAGGTGAGCCAGCATCTTGGGGCTGGTCAGGTCGTTGATTGCGACGACCTCGTAACCCTCAGCATCAAACATCTGACGGAAAGCCAGACGGCCAATACGACCAAAACCATTGATAGCAACTCTAACAGCCATGTTAATAGTACCTCCTAAATGTTCTTACCCTTTTATCGGATAATAATCACGGTAGCTTTATTATAGACCAAATCGCGGAAACCTTCAAGTGCCCGCCAAAAAATTAACAAGGTAATTTCACACTTTTTAGTTTTTGAACGATTTTCACAGCTTTTCTGGGAATCTTTTCAGCAATTCAACCAACGGTCGTGTCGGGGTATTGCAGTCCTTCCGTCACTTCCTGCCACCCGCGCCACAGTGAAAAGGCCCCAGCGCGCCGATGCAGCACATGCCAAGGCCAAACAGCACCTCGGGCCAGGTCGGCTGCCGTGATGCCGTGGAACAGCAGCACCAGCACCCGTGGCAGTTCCCAGCAGAAGCAGAGCAGGAACGTGCAGATCCCGGCCTCGCACAGTTGGCAGCCATTGGACGTTTCCGGCAGCCAGAGGGCGCGGACCATCGCCGAAAGAAACACCAACGCGGCCAGCATCTGCCAGACCATGGCAGTCGGCTCCACCCGGTGCCAGCTGGAGCTGTTCTCCATAAAGCGGCTCAGCACCCCCCAGTAGAACACCGCCGTGCCAAGCACCGCCGGGGTCATGCTCCGGCCGGGCAGACGGTATTCTCCCTTATGCGTCCAGCTGCGGCCCAGTCGGATCAGCCAGACAGCGCACACCAGCTCCAGCACGGCACGCACCAGCGCGCCAACGCCGGTCATGCCCACTGCCAGACGCACCGCACCGGCCAGGCCGACACACACGCCGCCCAGCACCGATGTAACTCCCACCGGCCTGCACGCACTGCGCAGAACAAGGGGCTGGCGGGCCAGCTTCCTGGCGGCAATGATGCCAACGACCAGCGCCGCCCACAGGCCGCCGTACCGCAGCCAGACAGAGCCCGCTGTGCACAGGCCGGTATTCCAGTCCGTCCACAGGGCCAAGTCGAGCCCACGCCCAATGGCAAGGGCACCACCACAGGTGAAAATCAGCACAAATAAAGCGTTCATCAGCGTTCCTCGATCGGTTTATATTTCTGGCGCACGCCCAGATACTTATAGGCGGGCCGGATGATCCGGTTGGCAAAAATGACTTCCTCCACCCGGTGTGCGCACCAACCCGGCACACGGGCAATGGCGAACAGCGGGGTGTAGATATCCTCAGAGATGCCCAGCATGTTGTAGATCAGGCCGCTGAACAGGTCCACATTGGCGCACACCGGCTTGCTGCTGCCCTTCTCCTCGGCAAAGATATCGGGAGCCAGCCGCTCGATGCTGCACAGCATGTTGTACTCTTCCTCAAAGCCCTTCTCGTAGGCCAGGTGCTTGGCGCGCTCCTTCAGGATGACCTCACGGGGGTCGCTCATGGTATAGACCGCATGGCCCATGCCGTAGATCAGGCCGGAGCCGTCCCCCGCCTGCTTGCGCAGGATGCGGCGCAGATACTCGCGCACCTCATCATCATCCTCCGGGTGCTCCACATGCTTGAGGATATCCTTCAGCTGACGGTTCACCATCAGGTTGGCACCGCCGTGCTTGGGGCCCTTCAGCGCGCCAATGGCGGCTGCAATGGCCGAGTAGGTGTCGGTGCCCGAGGAGGACAGTACACGGGCGGTAAAGGTGGAGCAGTTGCCGCCGCCGTGGTCGGCGTGCACCAGCAGGCACATATCCAGCAGCTTTGCTTCCTCGTGGGTGAACTTCTGGTCCGGACGGTAGGTGCTCAGGATGTGCTCTGCCGTGCTCTGGCCGGGCTTGGGCAGGTGGAAGAACATGCTCTGCTTATCGTAGTAGCGGCGCTTCATCTGGTAAGCGTTCACCATCATGGTGGGCATGCTGGCGATCAGATTGATACTCTGGCTCAGGATGTTCTCCAGACTCAGATCCTCGGCGTGCTCATCATAAGAGTAAAGGCCCAGCACGCAGCGCTGCAGCTTATTCATGATATTGGGCGAGGGGGCGTTCATGGTGTCCAGTGAAAGCCCTTCCGGCAGGGCGCGGTGCTCTGCCAGGATCTCACAGAAATCGTCCAGCTGCTCCCGGTTGGGCAGACTGCCGAACAGCAGCAGCCAGATCACCTCTTCAAACACAAAACGGTCATTGCGGTAGGCCTCGTCCACGATCTCGTTGATGTTCACACCGCGGTAGATCAGCTTGCCGGGAGTGGGGATCACATGGCCTTCCTGATCCTTTTTATAGCCCACAACGTCGCAGACGTTGGTCAGGCCGGCCAGCACACCGGTGCCATCCGGGTTGCGCAGGCCGCGCTTGACCCCCAGACGCTCGCTCGTCTCCGGATCGATGTAGTTGTTGGCAACATATTCCTCACACAAAGTCCGCATCGTGTTCGGGTCCAGCGTTGCCACTTCCGAATGTGCAAAATTCATAAGGGGAATTCTCCTTTCATCCTATTTATATACTTTCCCGCCCACCCTCAATGATGGGTATAATTCTATATTATCGCTTTTGACGAGTAAATTCAAGCATTAACTGCACCGTTCAGCGCTCAAAAATCCGGTTTGGTGCTTTTTTGCACTTGCACCACAAAAGGCTTTTTCCCTGTTTCGCATCTTTTTTCAGGGTATATCCGGTATTCTGATTAAAAAAACACCGCTGTCGGAGGGTTTGGGACTATGAAAAAGTTTTTTTCTGCCAATCTTTGCGGTCCTGCTGGTGCTGGGCAGCATTCTGCCGCTGGCTGCCTACCGGGTCACACGCGCCGTGCTCAGCGGGGCAGAGCCCGCATCTTCTGCCTTATCTTCGCCTGCAGCATCTGCGCAGCCGCCAAGTGCCGTGCCTTCTGCGGATGCCGAGACCTTTCTGGTGGAAGATCAGGCCACCGGACAGGTGCTGGAGCTTTCCCGTCAGGAATACGTTCTGGGTGCTGTCGCCGCCGAGATGCCGGTCAGCTGGCCGGACGAAGCACTCAAGGCACAGGCCGTTGCCGCCCACAGCTATGCGCTCTACTGCCGGGACCACACCACCCTGCAAAGCGGCGCTTGGCTCACTGCCGACCCAGCCCGGCGGCAGGGCTGCCTGACCGAGCCGGTGCTGCGCAGCTACTGGGGCACCGCTTACGAGCAGAATTACGCCCGCCTCTCCGCCCTTGTGGACGAGGTCTTGGATGAGATACTTTATTATGAGAATGCTCCTGCCTGCGCCAGCTACTTTGCCATTTCCAATGGGCAGACCGAGGCCAGCGAAAATGTATGGGGTTCCGCCCTGCCCTACCTCATTTCAGTGGACAGCAGCACCGACCGTTCCGCTGACAACTACGAATACACCGTCACCTTTTCCGCAGAACAGGTGCAGCAGGCCCTTGCAGGCCTTGGCATTTCTGCCGGCCTCGCCGCGCCGGAGGGCTGGTTCGGCCCGGCAGCGCTGACCAGCGCCGGATACACAAAAACCGTCACGGTCTGCGGGCAGACCGTTTCCGGCACGACCCTGCGCCGGGCGCTGGGCCTGCGCAGCACATGCTTTACGGTACAGTATCAGAGCGGGAATTTCAGCTTTACCACCCGGGGTTACGGCCACGGCGTGGGCCTGAGCCAGTGGGGCACAAAGGCCATGGCGGAGCAGGGCAAAAGCTATGCCGATATTCTGGCACACTACTACCCCGGCACGCAGCTGCAAGGATGAAAAAGCGGCCCGCACCGCAAAGGCACAGACCGCTTTTCTATTCACTCTTTTTCTTATACCCGCACCATATCCGGGGTGATCTCGGCCAGAGAATGCGCACCGCACATCTGCATGGTGTCGGCCAGCTCACCGGCCAGCTTATCAATGTAGCACTTCACGCCTTCCTCGCCGCCGCCATACACAGCCGTGACGAACGGGCGGCAGATCAGCACGCCGTCTGCACCCAGTGCCAGTGCTTTGAACACATCCACACCGGTGCGGATGCCGCCGTCCACCAGGATCTTCACGCCGGTGCCCTTGAGGGCTGCTGCGATCTCCGGCAGCACCTCGGCAGTGGCCGGGCACTGATCCAGCACGCGGCCTCCGTGGTTGGACACCACGATAGCAGCCGCGCCGGCTTCCTTTGCCTTCAGTGCGCCCTTAACGGTCATAACGCCCTTGACGATGAAGGGGCGCTCGGCCAGCTTGACGATCTCGGCAAGCTCTGCCACGCTCTTGCTGCCTGCGGGCGGAGTCATGTTCTTCAGGAAGGGCAGACCGGCTGCGTCCACATCCATGGCCACGGCAAAGCAGCCGCTGGCCTTGGCCTCGGCCATCTTTTCCTTAATGGTATCAATGTTCCAGGGCTTGATGGTGGGCACGCCGCAGCCGTTTGCTGCGCCAATGGCCTTGGTGGCCATCTCCATAACGGTGGGGTTGGTGCCGTCGCCGGTAAAGGCAGCGATGCCGTTCTCTGCACAGGCGCGCACCAACACATCATTATAGGTCATATCGGTATAGGCTTCGGAGTAGTGCAGGTTCACAGCACCCACCGGGCCTGCAAAGAACGGGTACTTGAAGCTCTTGCCAAACAGCTCAATATGGGTGTCCGGGGTGCCGCCCTCGCACAGGGTGTCCATGTTCACGCGGATCTCGGCCCACTTATTATAATTGCGGATGGCCGTATCGCCCACGCCCTTGGCACCGGGGCCGGGGATCTGATTTTTGCAGGCCACGCCGTTGCACACGGGGCAGGCCTTGCAGTATTTTCCGATGCACTCGCGCGCATTAGCCAGCACTTCAGGATAAGTCATAATAAAATATCCTCCTTTTATTCCTTTTCTGCAGGGCAAACTCTCTCCGCAGTACTCTCTGCCCCCCATCATAGCCCGGTTTTCAGCCGTCGTCAAGGGTTTTGCACGGTTTTCAGTGCAAAGTTCGGAGGCCAGAAACGCAGGCACGTGCTTTTTAAAAAAATACAATTTTTTTCAAAAAAATCCTTGACAAAAGTGCTTCTTTCAGGTATTATAGTGGAGCGCTGAGGGCCACGGCCCAAAACGCAGAACTGAATATGGAAAGATGGCTGAGTTGGTCTAAGGCGCACGACTGGAAATCGTGTAACGTGTCAAAAGCGTTCTGGGGTTCGAATCCCCATCTTTCCGCCAGAAATCCGAAACCTTACGGTTTCGGATTTTTTGTTTTTTCAGCGCTTCTCTGTTCCGCCTTGACTTTTGTCCGCTGTTCCGCTATGCTGAATAAAACATCTGAGGGAGGATTTTTTATGGCATCTTCCAAACGAAAAAAGCACGGCGCGGGCTATGTGATCCTGATCGCAGTGCTCATCCTTGTACTGCTTGCAGTCGTGGCCGCTGTAACCGGGTACAGTCTGGTAGCCCGCCGGGTGAAAGCGCTGCAGGCAGGCGCGGCCTTTACCTTTGATTATGAGATCACATCCACAGCCGATTCCCCTGCCCTTTACACCATCCTGCAAAAGACAGGCTCCACCAAGGGCACCGTCAACGGCCTGTATGCGCCGGACGCACTGCAGCTGAGCATCTCGGCCCCGGATGCCGTTATCCCGGCAGGCCCGCTCACCCGGGTGTATATCAGCAGCAGCGAGACCTTATACGATGTCGGGCAGCTGTACAAAAATATCCGCTCTTCCATCACCGGCAGCTACCCGCTGGCGAGCCTTCTGCTGCCGGACTGGAGCCTTGGCAGTTATATCTCGCAGGCCCAGCTGGCAAGCCTGCTGGGTGTGGACACCACAGCCACCAGCCTGCAGGACATGACCGAGTTTGAGCTGCCGCAGAAAAAGCTGCAGCGCGTACAGCCGGAAAACGCAAAGGACGACTACCTTTATTTTCAGCTGGATACCGGTGATGCCAGCACCAATGCACCGGTACTTGTTATCGGGCTGGAAAAGAGCAGGTTCTTTGCGGATGCCATCCCGGTGCACATCCTGCTCACCATCCCGGAACACGGGGTCAGCATCCAGCTCACTGGCACCGTGAGTGCCCAGACCGTGGTGCTCACTGCGCCCACATCCCGCATGAAGGACGAAGACATCCAGACGCTGGTGCAGATCCGCGATACCATCCAGAGCGTGCTGCAGTTCGTGCAGACCGCTGCCAACAGCGTACAGAACGCGGGCTGATCTTTCCGCAAACATCAAAAGCCAGAAACGGCAGCAGTCGTTTCTGGCTTTTGTTCTGTCATTTTACCGGTCGAGGATTCGGCCATCGGTGGAGAAGGTGACTACATTCCACGGGATGAACTTGCCGCTGTTCTTCAGAGCAGTGATGGCAGCGTGCTCCAGCCCGCCGCAGCAGGGCACCTCCATGCGCAGCACGGTCACGCTCTTGATATCATTGCTGCGGATGATCTCGGTCAGCTTTTCGCTGTAATCCACAGCATCCAGCTTCGGGCAGCCGATGATGGTCACATGGCCCCTCATGAACTCCTCGTGGATATTGGCGTAGGCATAGGCGGTGCAGTCGGCGGCGATCAGCAGCTTGGCACCGTCAAAGTAGGGCGCGTTCACCGGCACCAGCTTGATCTGGCAAGGCCACTGTGCCAGCTGGGACTGCATGGGCACTGCGGCTGCGGCAGGTGCGGTCTGCTCACGGTGGAACTGTTTCATCATGCTGCCCGGGCAGCCATGGAACGCCGGTGCGGCGGGCTGTGCCTGCTGCTGGGCGGCAGCGGCCTTTTTCTGCTTGTTTTCCAGCACAGCCTGCTCGTCATAAGCGGCGGCTTCGCGCTCGGTAAAGGTGATGGCACCGGTGGGGCATCCGGGCAGGCAGTCGCCAAAGCCGTCGCAGTAGTCGTCCCGCATCAGCTTGGCCTTGCCGTTCACAAGGCCGATGGCACCCTCGTGGCAGGCGGTGACGCAGGCACCGCAGCCGTTGCATTTTTCTTCGTCTATATGAATGATTTTGCGGATCATGGAAAAATCCTCCTTGCTTTGATGTTCTGAGTATACTATAATCAGGCCATGCTTTCGGTTGTTATAACCACAGAAAGAGGATTTTTATGAAAAAGATCGCGTCGCCCCTGTTCAGGATCTTTCAGAAGCCGAGCTGGATACCCTTGCCGCTGCCGGGCACCTGCGCACCCGGCAGTTTGCAAAGCACGAGGTCATCTTCCACGCCGGAAGCTGCGTGCGGGAGATCGGCATTGTGCTGCGTGGTTCCGTGCACATTGAAAATCTGGATCTCTGGGGCACCAAAAGCATCCTGAGCAGCGTAGGTGCCGGGCAGGCCTTTGCCGAGACCTACGCCTTTTGCGGCGAGGCCTTGATGGTGGATGCTGTTGCGGCCGAACATTGCGAAATACTGTTCCTGCACACTGCCGCCCTTACCGATGCGCGGATCGAGCCAGCACTGCAGGACAAGCTGCTGCGCCGCCTGCTGGCGGTGTCCATGCGCAAGAACCTCAGCCTTTCGCAGCGCATCTTCTGCACAACGCCCAAGACTGTGCGCGGACGGCTGCTGACCTATTTTTCCGCACAGGCAGCACGCTGCGGCAGGATGGCGTTCGAGGTGCCCTTCAACCGCCAGCAGATGGCCGACTACCTCAATCTGGACCGCAGCGCTCTCTCCAAAGAGCTGTGCAAAATGCGGGACGAAGGTTTGCTGGAATTTGATAAAAACCGCTTTGTTTTAAAGCAGCTTCCAGAATAACCAAAAGCGCCCGCCGGGCAGGGCTGGACCTCCGGCGGGCGCTTTCATTTTAACAAATCAACAGAACGAGATCAGACCGTCTCCTTCTTCTTGCGGGGTGCGCACTTGCGCTTGGGCTTCTCCGCAGCAGGCTTTTCCTCTGTAGGTACTTCTGCCTTTTGCAGGCTCTGCTTTTTCGGCAGCCTTGGCGGCGGTCTTTTTTGCGGCGGTCTTACGGGCAAGCTTTGCGGGCTTTTCTGCCGGTGCTGCGGTCTCTGCCTTCCCCTCTTCTGCAGCTTCTGCCTTGGCGGCAGCCGCCTTTTTGGTGGTGCGGGGCTTGCGGGCCGCAGTCTTCTTGGCCGGTGCCTTTTCTGCAGCGGGCGCAGCTTCAGCGGCAGCCTCCACAGCAGGTGCCTCGGCCTTCTTTGCGGCACGCTTTGCGCGCTCCTTCACCTCGGCAATGGTCCACAGCTGGTCATCTGCGCCGGACACCTCCTGCCAGATCTGCAGCACGGTGCCAACCGCAGCGCCCATGCCAACGGTGTCCACGCACTTGCCGCCGGCCCAGGAAGAGCGCAGGCGCACAGTTCCTTCCGGGGTGGGCTGAACGGTCCACATCTGAGAGGTGCCGCCCACATCCTCCCACAGGTGCAGCCAGGTGCCGTTGGCGGTGCCGGTCATGGTCAGGTCCAGCAGCTTGCCGGATGCGCGGTTGCGGATGCGGTAAACGCCGTCACCCACACGGATAAAGCTCCACTCCTGCTCAGGCTTATGCTCGTACTTGCCCAGACGGACGGTACCGGCTTCCTTGGTGCCCTCCACGGCCTGAATGACGTTGCCGGTGTGCGCGGCAATGGTGTAAAAGTGATCGGCTTCGATCACGGTCTGTGCAACGGTTTTCATGGTTTGTTCCTCCTATGGATCGCAGCCGCCCGGCTCTGCCCGCGGCTGCCACTTGTATTTTGTATGCAGCCTGTACAGATGCACAGGCTCTTTTGTTTCCCTTATGGTAAATGATACCACATATCGTGATTTTCTACAAGCAATTCGACCAGCCTTTAGCAAAACAGACAAAAACAGTCAAGCTTTCCATCCGTTTTTCTCCCGCTCCATGGGCATTTCAGGCACCATTCTGTACCGGTTCGGCTCTCGACTTTTTGCCGCAGCTGCGTTATACTATGGAACGTGCACCCCGTGCACACATTCAAATTATCCGCCGCTCTGCTGCTGGGCGGCTTTTCTTGACCTATTCCTTATGATAAAAGGAGGTTCTTTCATGTCAGCAGACGAGCTCAACATTCAGCAATACCAAAAAAATGACCGAGACACCCATTCCAAAGCTGATCCTCGGTCTTGCCGCCCCTACCATTTTAAGTATGCTCATCACCAGCATCTACAACTTGGCCGATACCTTTTTTGTGGGCCAGATCTCCACCAGCGCTTCCGGTGCGGTGGGCATTGTTTCCAGCCTGATGGCCATTATTCAGGCGCTTGGCTTTACACTGGGCCACGGCTCCGGCACCATCATCAGCCGCAGCCTCGGCAGCCGGAACACCGATGCCGCCACCCGCTTTGCTTCCACCAGCTTTTTTACTGCTCTGGCCGCTGGCGTGGTGCTGGCCGTTGTGGGCCTTGCCACTCTGCCCAGCTTCATGATGCTGCTGGGCAGCACCGAGACCATTCTGCCCCACGCCTGCGCTTATGCACGGCCCATCCTCATTGCAGCCCCGCTTATGATCTCCAGCCTTGTGATGAACAACATCCTGCGCTATGAGGGCAAGGCGAACTTTGCCATGATCGGCCTTGTGACCGGCGGCGTGCTGAACATTGTGCTGGACCCCATCTTTATGTTCGGCTTGGGCCTTGGCACCGCCGGTGCAGGCATTGCTACGGCTCTCAGCCAAAGCATCAGCTTCTGCATCCTGCTGTCCATGTTCCTGCGGGGCAAAACCGTCAGTCAGTTCCGTATTGCTGCCGTCACCCGTGAAGCGCGGGAGTTCGGCATGATCCTGGTGGGCGGTGCTCCCAGCTTTGGCCGTCAGGGCCTGCAGAGCATCGGCGGCATGCTGCTGAATATCGCCGCCCGCAGCTATGGCGACGCAGCCGTTGCCGGTATGAGCATCATTTCCCGCATTTTCATGTTCATCATCTCGGTAGCCATTGGCGTTGGGCAGGGTCTGCAGCCGGTGGCCGCGTTCAACTACGGTGCGCGCAAATTCCGCCGGGTGCAAAAAGCCGCAGTTTTTACCATAGGTGCAGCCTTTTGTATGCTGGTGGTGCTGGTGAGCCTGTGCTGGGTCAACAGCGATGCCCTCATCCGCCTGTTCCGCGACGACCCGGAAGTTACCGCCGTGGCGCTGCCCGCCTTCCACTATCAGTGCCTTGCCATTCTGCTGCAGCCGGTCATTGTGGTGGCAAACATGACCTTCCAGAGCGTGGGCAAAGCCGGGCGCGCCACCTTTCTGGCCTGCTGCCGTCAGGGCGTGTTCTTTATCCCGCTCATCCTCATTCTGCCCCGCACACTGGGACTTGTGGGCGTAGAGACCTGCCAGCCCATTGCGGATGCGCTCACCTTTATTGTTTCCCTGCCGTTCCTGCTGGCCTTTCTCAAGCAGCTGGACCGGATGGACGATGCTGAAAAAGCCAAAGCACAGTCCTGAAAGTCTGTCATAAAACTGTAATCAACAGCCGCGTTTTCCTGCAATGGAATGCGCGGCTGTTTCGTATTATAATTGAACTGGAAAACCTTTCCGGCTTTCTTTTAAACTTTGTTCCTTTCCATACTGTAAGGAGTGATCTTTATGAAGCGTAACGTTTGCCGCATAGGCAGCGCTGCTGTATGCGCTGCCCTGTGCTGCCTTGCTGCAGCTGCAGCGTGCTGCCGCCCGCTTCCGGCAAGCCTGCTGCTCCTGCTTCCTCAGTGCCCACCGATGCACACGGGGATCCGCTTTACGACAGCTCCCGGCTGGACGACGGAAAGCTGCGGATACTTTACGGTTACGACAATTCCGGCGGTGCCTGCACCGTTCTGTGCGGCAGCAAGGTGCTGTACCAGTCCTTCCGCAGCGAGAACGTGAACCTTCTGCAGGACACCGTGACCGGTGAGACCAACTACTGGTTCCGCACCTGGGCCGACCCGGACGCTTATTGCGGACGGCGCAGCGGCCTGTTTGACAAAGACGGCAATGAAGTCATGACCTTTGAGGGGGAGCAGAACGCCTCCATGCAGAACGGTCTGCTGGTGCTGCAGGAAGCCCACGCCGTGAACGGCAGCTACGAAAACGGCTACGACGATTACGGCACCTGTCAGGTGATCGACCTTTCCACCGGCGAACGTCTGCCCGTGCCGGATGGCGCATACCGCTGCATCGTGTGCGGGGACAGGCTGGTGTTCACCTGCTATGCCCGCCCAGCAGACCTTGCCGAGGACGCATGGGACGATGAACCCGCCCTGCACAGCTGGGTCATTATACAGACGAAGGACGGTACACAGACTTACGGCGCAGATGCCACTACTGCCCTGAGCCTTTCCTATGCACCGGACGTTCTGAACGACTGGGTGGAGCTGGACACCTGCCACGCCAGCGGCGAGCCAACGGACGAAACGCTCTATAACCCCGCCACCGGCGAAGGCTTCACCGGCTTCCGACAGGTATGCGGCAGCGGCACCGCCTGCTTCGAGACCAGCGATGGCCGCTACGAGCTGCGGGATCTCGCCACCGTGGACCGCACCCTCATTGGCACCTTCGACGACCAGCCCAGCAGCTATTTCCCGGGCTATGTGGTCACATGGCGCACGAGCGGCGACTTCGGCTATGATCTGCACGACCTTGTTACCGGTGAGGTGACACCGCTGTACGCTTCCAGCGTCATGAGCGACACCATCGCCCTTTACTATGAGGACGGACGGTTGAAGGTGTTCAACACCGAAACCGGCGATTTGATCACTGATACCACCGTGGAGCCAGTGGAGGGCCAGCAAAGCGTGATGATGGATAACAAGGGTGACGGCTACGTCTGGCTGGAGCTGCGGGATAACGATAACTTTGAGACCACCGCCACCCGCGTGTACGGCCCCGAGGGCCTTGTCTCCGACCTGACCCATCTGCAGGACAAGTATTATGCCCTGAACTATCTCATCACCACACCGGAGGGCAGGCCGCTGTACTGTGGCAACGCCAATGCGCCCAGCAGCAACGGCTCAATGTGTGACGTGCTGGATGAAAACGGCAACATTGTGTTCTATGGCCTTGGCAGCTGCTACAGCTACTACGACAACAGCCTGAACCAGCTGCCAGAACACGTGTTCGTTGCAAAACGCGGCTTTTACTACGGCTGGATGGATACGAACGGCAAATGGCTTTACTGCCAAAGCATCTTCTCTTCCATCAACGCCGACGATGAAATGGGCTACTGACCCAATAGGAGGAACGCCTTATGAAAAATGCTAAAATTTCCCGCCGCAGCTTTCTGCTTGGCCTTGCCGCCTGCTCTGCCGCAGGCATTCTCACTGCCTGCAAGGGGGATGACACCCCCGCCAGCAGCGCTTCCACCTCGCCGGAAGCACCCGCTTCTTCCGTGAGCGAGCTTGAACCCATCGGGCTGTTTACCGTGGAAGATTTTCCCAAGCTGGATGGCAGCACTGCCTGCATCCCGCTGATGGCCCAGATGATGGCCGATACCACCGGCATCGATCTGGAAGTAGCCCAGAGCGGCATTTCGGTCAGCACCACGGCCTATGCGTGGGAAAACTTCGGCCTGTACCCGGATGAGGAGTACACTGCCAGGATGCTGGTGGTCTACGAAGCGCCGGACTACGTAAAGGAAGAGCTGAAAGAAGCAAACGCCCAGCTGGAACAAAAACCCATTGGGCGGGACGCACTGGTGTTCATCGTGAACGAGAACAATCCGGTCAAGAGCCTGACCCGGCAGCAGCTGAAGGATATCTATGCCGGTAAGATCACCAACTGGAAAGAAGTGGGCGGCGAGGATCTTGCCATCGTGCCCTTCCAGCGGGGCGAAGACTCCGGCAGCCAGACCCTGTTCCGCAAGCTGCTCATTCAGGGCGGCGAACTGATGGACCCGCCCACCGAGCTGGCTCCCGCTGCCATGGGTGAGCTGGTGGACAGCATCGCCGCCTACAATAACAGCGCCAATGCCATCGGCTTCTCGGTCTACTACTACATCGACCAGATGTACTCCCAACCCGGCCTGCGTCTGCTGGCCGTGGACGGCGTGACCCCTTCCAACGACACCATCGCCAGCGAAAGCTACCCGCTGTGCAACGAGTTCTATGCCGTTCTCCATGCGGACGCTGCCGCCGACAGCCCGGAACGCCAGCTTTACGACTGGCTGGATACCGCCGCCGGACAGGACTGCATCAAAAAATCCGGCTATGTAGCGGTGGCCCCCACCACTGCAGCGAACAGTGCCGTCTGATCTTCCAGCAATTGACAGCTTTCTGCATTTCTGTTACAATATTACACATGAATGTTGAAACTTTTTTTGCAAAGGAAGGCTCAATATGGACAATTCCTCCTCCCATGTGGAAAGCTGCTGGCGCACCCAGCTGCGCAACCGCATCATTCAGGCGTCCAGTCTGCTGGAAATTTTGCTCTCCGGCCTTGTGCTCATCGGCCTGCTGCTCAGCGCTGTGCCGCTCATCAAGTGGATGCCCGGCCTGCTGTTTGACGGCAACGAAGTGGAGATCCGCATTTTTCTGGAGCGGAGCCTTGACATCGTGATCGGCATCGAGTTCATCAAAATGCTGGCCAAGCACAGCCCCGGCAGCAGTCTGGAAGTGCTGCTCTACGCCATTGCCCGTCATCTGGTAGTGGGCCATGACTCGGCAGTAGAAAACCTGCTCAGCGTGGGAGCCATCGCCCTGATCTTTATTGTGCGCAAGTTCTTCTTTGTGCCGGCCTTTGGTGCCCACCTGCCGGACGGCCATCCGGCACCGGATCTTTCACCTCGCCAGAGCGGCATCCCCGCCGATGCGTTTCTCTCCCGCCTGAAGGAGCGCGCCAAGGCCGAGGTGGCCGAGGCCATTCCTTCCGAAGAAGAGACTTTTGACTGAGTACGATTTTGAGCAGGCCGCCCCAGGAACCAAATAACATAACAAAATGCCGCCGCACACGCAGCAAGCAGCAGCGGGCATTTTATAATGCTTTTATTTTTATTGTGCTTTCCGAAGCGGTACTCTTTGCCCTCACGGATGCGCTGGATATTGGCGCGGTGCATATAGATCACCATGCCGGACATAAAGCCGGAGCCAATGGCGCACACCAGCATATCACCGGCGGCATAGCCCTGCAGGGAACCGTAAATGATTGTCAGCACCGGGTAGAGTGCTGCCATGGCCACGCTGCCCAGCGACACCATGCCGGTGGGAATCAGGCACACCAGAAAGATAATGGCCAGAAACGGCAGCAGCACCGGCTGGATGGCCAGAATGGCACCAGCTGCCACCAGCACGCCCTTGCCGCCTTTGAACCCGAAGTACAGCGGGTACAGATGGCCCAGCACTGCAAAGATAGCGGCCAGATAGACACCCAGATACGGCGAAACGCCGGCATCGGCGGGCAGCATGTGGAACAGCCACCGGCCGATGCACACGGCCAGCACGCCCTTGAGCACATCGCCTGTCGCGGTCATGGCGGCAGCTTTCTTGCCAAAGGTGCGCAGCATGTTGGTCATGCCGGCCGCACCGCTGCCATGATTGCGCACATCGTCATGATATACGAATTTGCTGACGAGGATGCCGGTATCCACACTGCCCAGCAGGTACGCCTGCAGGATGGTAGCTGCGGCGATCAGGATCGCTTTCATCATAGAAACGGATGCCTCCTTTGCGGGCGCTTACACGTCCTTTGCGCCCACTTCGCCGGAGCCGCGCTCGCGGATCACCAGACGGATGGGAGTGTGTTCCAGACCAAAGTTCTCGCGGATCTGGTTGATCAGATACCGCTGGTAGCTGAAATGGAACAGCTGCTTCGAATTCACAAAGGCCACGAACGTGGGCGGGCGGGTGGATGCCTGAGTCAGATAGAAGATCTTCAGGCGGCGGCCCTTGTCGCTGGGCGGCTGCATCCGGGCTGTGGCGCGGGCCAGCATCTCGTTCAGCACGCCGGTGGGCACGCGGGCACCGTTCTGGCTGTCCACATCGCGGATCAGCTGCATGAGCTTGTTCACGTTGTAGCCGGTCTGAGCCGAGATGAAGATGATAGGAGCATAGCCCATAAAGCTGAAGCACTCGGCATAATCGCGGCGCTGCAGCTCCATGGTGTTGGTCTCCTTGCCTTCCACCGCGTCCCACTTGTTGACGACGATGATGCACGCCTTGCCCTGATCGTGGGCATAACCGGCCACCTTGCTGTCCTGCTCGGTAAAGCCGACGGTGGCATCCACAAGGATCAGCGCCACGCGGCTGCGCTCCACGGCGGCCAGTGCGCGCACTACCATATAACGCTCCAGACCGTCGGTGATGTTGCTGCGCTTGCGCAGACCGGCGGTATCGGTAAAGATGAACTTGCCGTAAGCGTTGTCCACCGGGGTGTCAATGGCATCACGGGTGGTGCCCGCCTCGTTTGCCACGATCATGCGGTTCTCGCCCAGAATGCGGTTGGTCAGGCTGGACTTGCCCACATTCGGGCGGCCGATGATGGCAACCGGGATGCGGTCCTCTTCCACCACCGTCTCGCTGAAGTCCAGATGGGCGCACACAGCGTCCAGCAGGTCGCCGGTGCCGTGGCCGTGCACGGACGAAATGGGCATCACCTCGTCAAATCCGAGGTTGTAGAACTCGTACATTTCCATGGGGGCATCGCCCACCTTGTCGCACTTGTTCACGGCCAGAATGATGGGCTTGTGGCTGCGGCGCAGCATGTGGGCCACATCCTCGTCTGCGGCGGTCAGGCCGTCGCGGACATCCACCACCATGATGATGCAGTCTGCAGTGTCAATGGCGATCTGGGCCTGCTCCCGCATGTGGGCCAGAATGCCCTCGGTAGCCTTAGGCTCAATACCGCCGGTGTCCACCAGCAGGAAGTCATGGCCGTTCCACTCGCAGTTGGCAAAAATGCGGTCACGGGTAATGCCCGGCGTGTCCTCCACAATGGCAAGGCGCTGACCGCACAGCTTGTTGAACAGGGTGGATTTGCCCACGTTAGGGCGGCCCACCACTGCTACGATCGGTTTGCTCATAGGGGTTCCTCCTTTCTATAACAAAAGGTTTTATGCTCTTCTTCTCCTTGCAATGTGCAGGCCGCTGCGCAGCAGGGCGCGGGCTTCGTCGCCGCCAGAGGTCGGCAGCACCTCCACCTTCACGCCAAGGCGCTGGGCCAGCTGGTCGGTGGTGATGTCGTCCAGAAAGGTGTCTTTTTCCTCCCGCAGCATCACGGCGGGCACGCCCAGCGTGCCGCTGGTCAGCCTGCCCTCGCACTGAGCAATGATATCGGTCGCCGTTACAAGCCCGGCCACACCCACATTGCCGCCGAAGAATTTGTTCTTGATGGTGTGCACCGTCACCTCGACCATGGGGTACTGGCGGTGCAGCTCAGCCATCATCTGGCGGATGAGCGGCGAAGCCATTTCGCCCGTGACCACGTCCATCTTTTTTGGTGCCGTAGATGCGGTGGGGCTTTTCCAGCTCCGCCAGAAATTCCGAGGCATACAGGCGCATCATGCCCACGCCATTTTCCAGCTGGTCGAAGTCCTCGTAGAACTCTTCCGGCGGGATGGGCCTGCCTGCCTTGAGGTACCATTCATCACTGGGATAAATGATGCGCTTGCCGTGGCGGCGCTTGCACTCATCGCCGAATTCTTCCATGATGTCGATGACCTCGGCACTTGTTTTTGCGTCGTAAGGGGTCTGCTTAAAAAGCTTCTCGCGGTAGTCCGTCACACCGCAGGGCACCGCAGCGATGCTCTGCACCATAGGGGTAAGCTCCAACAGGTCGGAGAGGGTACGGCGCAGCTCGTCGCCGTCGTTGATGCCGCGGCACAGCACCAGCTGACAGTTGACGGCGATGCCGCCCTCCACCAGACGGGGCAGATACTTGAGCACCTCGCCGCCGCGCTTGTTGGCCAGCATCCGCACACGGAGCTGCGGGTTCGTGGTGTGTACTGAAATGTTGATGGGCGAAATGTGCATCTTGATGATGCGGTCGATCTCGTGGTCCTGCATGTTCGTCATGGTGATATAGTTGCCGAACAAAAAGGAAAGCCGCTCGTCATCGTCCTTGAAGTAAAGACTCTCGCGCATACCGGGGGGCAGCTGGTCGATGAAGCAGAACATGCAGTGGTTGGAGCAGGAGTGCTTCTGATCGCCCAGATAGGTCTGGAAATCGCAGCCAAAGGGGCCGCGCTCCGTGCGCTGCACATCCCACTCGCGGATGCCGTCTGCCACCCTTGCTTTCAGGTGGAAGCTTTTGCTGTCGGTGTAGAAATCGTAGTCCAGACTGTCGTTCAGCTCGTTTTCGTCCACGCTCAGAAGCTCGTCACCCGGGCCAAGGCCCAGCACTTCCGCTTCGCTGCCGGGTTCCACCCGTGCGATCTTCATTGCCACCGCATCCACCTCCTTTCAGACAGAACAAGAAGGGGAAGGCATGCGCCCTCCCCTTCTGTACATAACACCATTATGCCACCAATTACGCGCAAATTAGGCCTTCTTGATGACTTCCTCGCCCTTGTAGTAACCGCAGTTGCCACATGCCTGGTGGGGGAGCTTCAGAGAGCCGCAGTTGCTGCACTTGACCAGTGCGGGGGCCTCCAGCTTCCA
>ENA-OQDC01000202-OQDC01000202.1-human-gut-metagenome-genome-assembly--contig:-NODE-202-length-47421-cov-4.173003_pt1 | contig 47421 bp, 60 predicted proteins | sample MGYA00242770_ERZ504601 | MGnify/ENA primary metagenome ERZ504601 (study PRJEB26092, sample SAMD00036305) | human gut metagenome | host: Homo sapiens | study: EMG produced TPA metagenomics assembly of...
GCGGAAGGAGCGGCAATGACATCGAACGTCCCGGCCACCACGATAAGAATCGATCCCGAGGTCAAAAGGGAGGCCGTGGCCGTGCTCGACGAGCTCGGGCTCTCCATGTCGGGCGCCATGAACATATTCCTCAGGGCGGTGATCCGCGAGGGCGGCCTGCCCTTCGACGTCAGGCTGGGATCTGAGGGGAAGGCTGACGGGGAGGGCGGGGACCGCGATGGGCGGGGATAGCCCGATTATTTTCCGGTTCGACGAACAGCCGATCGTGTCAAATTTGGTCTAACAGAGCCTTTTCTTTAGGCGAGCGGGTGGAAAATGCCCCTCTCGCGCAACTTCTCGCTCGTCCGGTACTGTTCGGCGTCGGGCACGCTGTGGAACTCGACGGTCTTGTCGTAGTTCGCCTTGACGACCTCCTCGATCTCATCGAGCGACACGCGGAAGAACTCCCTGCGCTGGTTGACTATGTTCACCTTCCTGTCCTCGAATGCCCGGTGCAGCGTCGCCTCGAGCTTCGGGGCGTCATCGCAGAAGATGAGCGCGTGCACGTCGAAATTGAACGGGACGGACGCGTCTCCGAGCTCGCGGATGCGGTCCATCGGCTCAAGGCGCCTCGTCATCCCGATCTTGTAGACGCCCTCACCGAATGAGCCGATGTTGGAGATTACGTATACGAAGCCTGCCTTCTGGTTCGCCTCTCGGTAATCGACATCCGACACTGCCCTGTCCACGTCGTCGAGCTTCGCCTTGAGTTCCGCGGCCTTCTCCTCGAGATCGGCGCGCTCGTCGTCGCCGGCATCCTTCAGGCGTGCCGAGACGTCCTTGTACGCCTTGAGGTACTGGGAGCGCTCCTTCTCGAGCTTCTTGCGTTCGGCCGCTATCTCGCGCTCGAGCTTCCGGGCCTCGCGCTCCTGCTCGCGGGCCTCGCGCAGCGCCTCCTTCTCCTCCTCTTTCTCCTGTGCGAACTCGAAGGCCAGCTGGACCTCCTCCTGCTTGAGGAGGACGTATGCGGCGGGGATGGATATGCCGATGGTCTTGCCGTTGCGGTTGATGGCTGCGGCCGACTTCTCGATTCTCTCGAGCGAGCGCTCGACGTTGGTCGCCTTGACTTTGCGCACGATTTCGTCGCACTCGCCGTTGTACGCCATCATGAGCAGCTTCGAGATTTCGCGGACCATCGCCTTGCCCTTCGAGGCGCTGCCGTTGACCGTCCAGGACGTCTTGTCCGCGGCCTTGCTGAAGCTCTTGACGGCCTCCTTCTGTTTCCTGCGGCATCGGTCGAGGGCGTCCTTGTAGTGAGTCGAGTCGGCGAAGTCGAAGCGCGGGCGGTACAGGCCGAACTCTTCGACCAGCAGCTCGTCATCGAGGACGCGCGACTTGGACTCCTTTTCCTTGACGATGGCATCCAGTTTGCCGTTCTGCTTCTCCAGCTTCTCGAGCGAGGCCTTCTCCTCCTCGATTTTCTTCCTGAGGCCCTCGGCCTCGCGCCTGAGCCTATCCGCGTCCGCCATCTCCGGCGTGAGCATGGACTCGAGCTCCTCTACCCGCTGCTTGTACTCGGTCGCCTTGAACATGTCCCTGAAAGCCATCGGTTCGCCTTTCTGTCTCTAATATCTCTTGACCTCGCTGGCCTGGTGCCACTTGACGACGCCGCGGAAGTTCACGCTGGCGTTCTCCGGATCGTCGAACACTATGTCGGTGTAGCCGTCCTCGTAGCTGTCCGGCGACAGTACGAGAGTCGACGCCCCGCGGTAGTAACTTCTAAGGATCATCTCGCCGTTGTACTCGGCCGCCACGGCGTCGCCGTTGCGCGGTTCGCACCTGGGGGAGAGCAGTGCGTTCTCGCCGTCGGCAAACCTGCGATTCATGCATGAGCCGCGCACGCGCATGAGGTAGGCGTCCGGGTCGTTGACGCGCTCGAGGACTGAGATCGGCACGTCAGCGACCTCGTCGGGACCGAATTCATCGGTGAACTCGCCTGCGTGCCCGGCGACGAGCACGGGCAGAGTCACGTACTGGGCGCCGTTGGGGCGCACGGGCTCCGGGGTCTCGCCCATGAGTTCGGCGACCGTGGTATCGAAGAGGTCGGCGAGTTGCTCAAGCCGGTACATTCTCGGTTGAGATTTGCCCGACTCCCACGATGCAACGGCGGCCTTGGTGACCTTCGGGTTGAGCCTGTTTCCGACGTCCTCCTGGTTCCAATTACGCGCCTCACGCAGGGCTCTTACTCGGTTTGCGAAACTCATGGAACCTCCTTCGGTTAAACGTAATTTAATTCTAATTAAAGAAAAATTGATTTATAGATAATTTTAAGTTGACCCGCGGTCAAATAAGGTTTAACCTTTAGTCAACGAAAGGAGGAGCACATGCAAAGCTTGCAGGAGTACCGAGAGGCAGGCGTCGAGCGTTTCCAAAAGAAGAACATCGCCGCTGCTCTTGGAATCTCTTTACCGGCATACGACGCTCTCGAGAACGACCAGGAGCACCGTATGAACCCTGCCAGAGCAAAGGCGCTCGGGGAACACTTCGGAGTTGACCCGACTAATTTTTTTAGCTGAGAAGTCAAATTAAATTTGACCAAACGAAACGGAGAGAACCATGAACGAGAACTACATCGACATCGAGCTGGGCGGCTGGAACATCCCCGAGGCCATCACGGTCGAGGCCGAGCCCGCCGAGGCCCGCGACTTTTCCGACTTCGAGCTGTAGGGGTGGCCGACATGGGAGACGTGAAGATGCGCCGCGAGAACATCAGGTACGAGGCGCGCGGGAAGTCCTTCGAGATCGAGTGCCCGAGCGGCTTCTCGGGCATCGAGGCCATCGTCTGCTGGTGCGACGCCGGCGGCGGCTGGCACCGCGAGGCCTTCGAGTCGTTCCTCGACGCCCGCGGTCGCCTGGACGGTTTGCTGCGCGGCGAGGCGGTCATGGCCTACGTCCAGCGCACGGTCTGCATGAACACCGCCGACGCCATCGACCCCGGCATCCAGCCGGTTGAGGTGGGCCTTGCCGCGGGCGAGTGGGTCATGTATCAGCTGCAGAAGGGGCGTGAGTAGCGATGGGGGACTGGGGGTTCTGGTGCCTAGCCTCGTGGTGCTTCGCGATCATCCTCAAGCTGCATCTGATCGATGAGCGAGTCAAGGAGCTGAAGCGCTATCTGCGCAAAGAGTCCCGGGATGCCGGGGATGAGGCCCGCGGCCCAGCTGAGCGTCCCTATGAGGGAGGAGCGCACAAAAAGCGCTAGCGCCGACCGGAGGGCGCGCCTGAAAGGCGGCTCCGGCTTCGCGTGCCTCGGTCGGTATGTCGGCTGTCTCCTAATCATGGCCCGAAGCCTACCGCGTGCGTCACGCGGACACGCGGGTATTGCCGCTCAGGCATCCCGCAGGCCCCGCTCCCGGGGCGGCACCGTTGCCCCGCGGCTCTCCATAACCATCCGCGGGGACGTTCCCTACCGGTGCCGTGCCGGGGGCGAGGCCCCGGAAAGACAAAAAAAGGAGCCGCCCAGTGTGGAAAGCAGGGACGGCTCCAGACCTGAAAGGAGGTCACTCATGGATTCTAGCAGAGCCAAAACGTTCCAGCAGATGGCCGACGAGCTTGGCATCAGACACAAGCTGATGTACACGCTGCGCGAGGCGTCGAGGGTGACGGGGGTGCCCTACGACACGCTGCGCATCGAGTGCAAGGCGGGACGCCTGCGCTCGCAGCTGCCCGAGGGGCGCAAGGTGGGGCGCATGGTGCGCCCGGAATGGGTGGAGCAGTGGATCGAGGAGGGAACGCATGGCATCGAAGCTGCTTAGGTGCGCTGGGTACATCGCGCTCCTGTTCGCGGTGTACGCCCTCATGCCCTACGTCCTGCGGGCGATGCTGCTCGCGGCGGACGGCATCCGCGTCGTGCTCGGAATGGGGTCGATGCTGTGATCGGAAGGAACTTCGCGTTTACCGTCCCGTTCGTGGCCGGCAAGCTTCGCCACAGGCTCGACCGACGCCACGCGCGGATGTACACGCCCACCGAGACCATCCGCAACGAGGCCGCCATCCGCGACGCGGCGCTCAAGGCCATGCGGGAGGCGTACCCGGGTCTCAAGGGAATGCTGTTCCCGTTCAGGGTCCCCGTCGCGGTACGCATCGACGCGTACGGCCCGCTGCCGGAGTCGAGGCCGAAGAACATCACGTCGGAGCCTTACACGTTCAAGCCGGACGCGGACAACATAGCCAAGCTGGTGCTGGACGGGATGAACGGGGCGGTCTGGGGTGACGACAACCAGGTGGTCGAGCTCCACGTCGTCAAGTGGCCCCGAATGCGCGGCATCGAGCCGCACATGGACATACGGGTCTACCGCGGCTGGTTCGCAGGCACCAGGGAGAAGAAGAGAAACGGAGATTAAGCAATGGAGTACATGCACATAGACGTCCAAGTCGGTGGCGATGCGTTCGAGGTGCTGGACGAGTTCGGCCACGAACCTTATCTGCCTCGCAGACGAGGATGGCGCCGAGATAGGGAGAGGGGCTTGAAGCCAGCGTGCCTGCGCGGCATCGCCTACGGGCTTCTGTACAGCGTGAAGCTGCTGGGAGCCGATTCGCAGGACTCCGAGGTCTACGACTCCATTGTCGGCAGCGCTGGCCGCATGGAGCGTATCTACAAGCTGGACGGGCCGCGCGGCGTATTCGCCGAGCTGGCGGGCGTGGACATCGAGAAAGTCGAGATCAATGACGAAGGGGTGACCATCGATGAGTAACGAGATCATCGAGTTCAAGGACGACGCGGGCATGCCCGTCAAGTTCACCTCGCAGGACATCCGCGAGCGCCTGTGCCCGAACGCGACCGAAAGCGAACTGGCGCTGTGCATCGAGCTGTGCAACCGCCAGCACCTGAACCCCTTCACCAAGGAGGTCTACCTGGTGAAGTACAGGGACGCCCCGGCGAGCATCATCACGAGCTATCAGGTGTTCAACCGCCGCGCCAACCGTCAGGAGAGCTACGGCGGCATCAAGAGCGGCGTCGTGGTGATGCGCGAAGGGCAGATCGTCAAGAAGCGCGGCAGCGCCGTCTACAAGCAGGTGGGCGAGCAGCTGCTCGGCGGCTGGGCCGAGGTGCAGTTCAAGGACGGCAAGGAGCCGGCCTACGTGGAGCTGGCGCTCACCGACTACAGCACAGGCAAGAGCAACTGGGCGAAGATGCCGGGCGTCATGATCGAGAAGTGCGCCAAGGCCGGCGCGTGGCGCCTGGCCTACCCCGATGAGTTCGGCGGGATGTACACGGGCGAGGAGATGGACCAGAAGGTCGAACGCGACATGCACGCCGGCACTCAGGCCGTCGAGGCCGAGAGCGTCGAGCCCGTGGCCGACCTGCAGCCCGTGCGCGAGCTGTTCAAGCCGTTCATGGCGGCGACTGGGCTCGACAGCGCCGGGGCCATGGCTGCCATCTGCGCCGCCGTGGGCTGCTCGTCGGGCTCAATGCACGACATGACGGTCATGCAGGCGCGCCGCGCGGCCTCGTGGATGGAGGAGGAGATCGCGGCCCGCAAGGCGCAACCCGAGCCCGCCGCACCCGAGCCGGAGCCCGCGCCCGTCTATGAGCCCGCGCCCGCCGAGCCCGCGCCCGCCGAGTACGCGACCGACGACGACCTTCTGGGAGGCTTCTAATGGCAGACGAGGTTTTGGCGGTCGAGGCCGTGCCGCTCGAGGAAGACTTTGACACGCTGGTGGCGTCTCTCGCCATCGACGACACGCTCGAGGACAAGCTGGCAAAGCTTAAGAAGAACGTGGACGAGAAGCTGGCGGACTACATGGACGTCAAGCGCATCAAGAAGGACGAGGACTTCAAGGCGGCGAAGAAGTACCGCGCGGCTGTCAACGACGTGAAGAAGCCCATCGAGGCGCAGCGCAAGGCCGCGAAGAAGAAGTACAGCGACCTGCTCAAGACGTTCGACAAGACCATCGGCGAGATCACGGCGCCCATCGACGCGCTCTCCGATGAGTACAAGGCCGAAATCGACCGCTACGACGGCGAGTGCAGGACCCGCCGACTCATCGCGCTCAAGGGCCACTATTACGACCTCGCGGGCGAGATGGGGCCGCTGGTGCCATACGAGCGCATCGCCGACGACAAGTGGCTCAACGCGAGCTTTGGCGAGGTCAAGGCCAAGAACATCATCGAGCGCCGCGTGGGCGAGCTGCTGCATCAGTTCAAGTTCGTCAACGGCCTCGACTACGCGGACGAGTCCGAGAAGGCATGGGCCGTGGCGTGGTGGACGAGGACCCTGCCGGCGGACTCGGGCGAGGTGGCGGCTGCGGTCGCCGCGCACCGCGAGGAGGTCGCCAAGGCCGCCATGCTCGCGGCGACCTACGAGCAGGCGATGGCGCCCGCACCGGAGCCCGAGCCGCTGCCGCCCGACCCCGAGCCGCTGCCCGACGAGCAGCCCGAGCCTGAGCCGCCCTTGGGCGTGCCGAGGTGCGTGCGGGTGGTGCCGTCGCGCCCCGAGCCGGATGTGGCCGAGGATGCGGCCCCAGCACCGCAGAGGGGCTACCGCGTTGTCATCGAGTGCGCCACGGCGGACGAGCTGCGTCGCGTGAGGGCCGTCATGGTCGACAACGACATTCACGGATACGTCGAGAGGATGTAGGACATGGAGGAGAAGAACCTACCGCCGCTCCGAACGCCGGAGCAGCGCAAGGAGGCGATGGCGAAGGCCGTCCACACGCGCCGCGAGCGCGCCGCGTTCAAGGCCGCCTGCAAGGCGGGCAACATCCCGCCCGAGGCGGCCATCGAGGCGCCCATCGCGCAGAGGCTCAAGGTCGAGGAGTTCGCCCGCTCGTTCCCGGGCATCGGCACGGTCAAGGCGAAGGTGATCGTCAAGGCGCTTGACATCCCCGATGGTCGCCGCGTGAGCGGCCTGGGCTACATGCAGGGGCCGCGCCTTGTCGCGTTTATCAAGAACAACATGACCGCGAAGGAGGACGGGCAGTGAGCATCAACCGAGTGAACATCAGCGGCAACCTCACCCGCGACCCCGAGCTTCGCGCCACCGCCGGCGGCACGCAGGTCCTGTCCTTTGGCGTGGCAGTGAACGACCGCCGCCGCAACGCGCAGACGGGCGAGTGGGAGGACTATCCCAACTTCGTCGACTGCACCATGTTCGGCAACCGCGCCGAGGCCGTTGGCCGTTTCCTCGCCAAGGGGATGAAGGTCGCGATCGAGGGCAAGCTGCGCTACAGCTCTTGGGAGCGCGACGGCCAGAAGCGCTCGAAGCTCGAGGTTATCGTCGACGAGATCGAGGTCATGGTGCGCCGTGAGGGGCAGACGCAGGCCCAGCCGCAGCAGAGCCTCGCGGACACGGTGCCCGTGCAGCCACAGGCGCAGGCCGCGCCGCAGTGGAGCGCCCAGCAGGCCTACGCCGCGGTCCCGCAGTCCGAGTTCTACGACGAGGACGTGCCGTTCTGATGAGGCACGTACCCGACATCATCCGCGACCACTGGGAGGCGGCCCTGTTCGCCGCCTCCTTCTCCGCGGGTTTCCTGTTCTTCTCTTCGCTTCTCTGGGGGTGGTTCTGATGGCCAGCGACTTCACGGTTTTCGCCAGCTCGATAGCCGAGCTCTACGACGATTACGATCCGAACGACCCCGAGGACATGAGGGAGCGCATGATGCTCGCGGACGCGGTGCTCATGTACGGCCTCCACGGGGTCGAGATCGAGCTGCCCAAGAGCGTCAAAAGGGCCTTCAAGGGACTCAAGAACGCCATCGACAACTCCAAGAGCAGGCGCGAGCAGGCCAAGAAGGGCGGCAGGCCGCGCAAGGCCAAGGCCGAGCCGGAGCCCGAACCCGAGCCTGAGCAAAAACCAGAAACCGAGGTTTCCGAAAGCGAAAACCCTAACCTAGCCTGTCCTAGCCTAGCTTTACCTAGCCTAGCTTGTGTTGATGGTACGCGCGGCGGCGACGCAGACGGCTTCGTCCCGCCGACCCTCGACGAGTGCCGAGCGTACTTCGCCGCCAACTGCATCAGCGGCGACCCCGACAAGTTCTGGGCGCACTACGAATCGCAGGGCTGGATCCGCTCGAACGGGATGCCCGTGGCCTCGCTCAAGGCCGCGGCGATGCTGTGGAACGGCAACCAGAAGCGCCTCGACGCCGAGGCCCACGCCCGAGGCAAGCCGACCGACGCCGAGATTCAAGCCGCCACGTTCAAGCCGACGAGGACGCCCGAGCAGACGAGGGCGGAGCTTGAGCGCAGGTGGCGCGAGGAACATCCGGGCATCGACCCGGCGAAGGTGAAGGCCCCGAGGGGGACGACCGCCGATCCGGTGGCGCTCAAGGCGTACCAGGACGCGCGGCGTCTGCTGGATGCGAGGGCCGCATGCGAGAGGAGGGCGTCATGAGCTTGGACGACGAGAGGAGCGAGAACATGGGCAGACCGAAGGGGTCTGTGAGCATCTACGACGACGGGCCGCGCAGCGCCCGCTGCGAGACGTGCGGGTTCTGCGCCGCGAGCGAGACGGCCATGGCGGCGTCGGGCGAGGGGCGTCGTCGGTACACGTGCATGCGCTGCCCCGACTTCGTGCACGCCACGCAGGGGCTCGCGAGGTGCAACTACTGGGAGGCGCGCCATGAGGGATGAGTCGTTAGACATGCGAGGGGGCAACGTGCTCGTGTGCCGTCAGTGCGGCAGGCGGTTCCGCGCGAGGGGCGCCCGCCAGCGGTACTGCTGCGGCTGGTGCGAGAACGTGGCCCACAGGAACGAGAGCAAGCGGCCCGTGGACGTGTACCTCGGAACGAGGAGTGAGTCGGGCCGCGAGGTCAACGCCATGCGCGCTGCGCTGGCTGAGGGGAGACGAATCTGATGGAGACTTTGGAACAGATCAAGGCCGACGCGGTCGAGGTGTTCCATTTCGACCGCGAGTGCAGGCCGCAGGACAGGGCGCACGCCTATCTGGGGAAGTACCGCGTAAGGCGCGGCTACAACGACACGGCCATGCAGGTGGCCGTAATCGACATGATCGAGCGCGCCTACGAGGCGGGAAGGGCGGAGGTCGCCGGCGCGAACCTCGTGCAGAACCTGCGCCGCCAGCTCACGAGCATCGAGGCGACCGTCGGGGACGCCATCGACCTGCTCGACGAGAGCGTAGGGGGGCGGACTGCGATGAGTGACTCGAGGGTCGGCGGCTACCCGATGGGGGTGACCGATGCCACGATCGAGCGCTGCTACGGCGGCACCCGTGAGCCTCGGATGTGCGGGAACTGCAGGCACTTCTGCGGCAGCGACATCCACGTCGACTACGGCTACTGCCACCTTGAGTTCGAGCGCGCCTACGACGCGGAGGCGCCTGACCGCAAGGAAGGGTTCTGGCGCCTGGCGAAGTGGGCCGTGGCGTGGCTCATGGGGAACCTGCTGTACTGCGAGGACGAGTGCGGCGAGTGCCGCGACTACGAGGAGTTCGGGTTATGAGTATCGAATTGCCGAAAGATGCCGATGGGCGCGAGATCCCGCTGGACACCAAGGTGCTGTACAGGAAAGACGGGACCTTGGTGGACGTGGGTGAGTTTAACTTCAGCACGGGATACTCAGACCCTAAACATAAGTGGACTGTCAAGCTTATGAACTGTGCAGTCTTTTTCACAACGAAAATGTTTCTAAACCCGCCACCGCCGCCCGACAGCTGGGAGAAGCTGCTGGAAGACTTGAGCGAGGCAGGTGATGCGCGGTATTACGAGGCTTGCGCCTACTTCCACAGAGACAAAGACGAAGGTGGCTGTTTATCGTGCCCCGGCGGTGAGGATGGCTGCACGCGAATTGCCATGCGCGACATCGCATCCCGTATTCGCAAGCTGAGGGGCGAGGACTGATGCCTAGCGACTGCCCCTACTGTGGGGAACCGTACCTCAGCATCGGCGATATTGGGGCCAATATGTGGGTTGGCGTGAGGGCGGAAGACGGCCAGCGCGTCATCTCCGTTCCTTACGAATGGAGTATTCCGATCAACTTCTGCCCGATTTGCGGTCGTAACCTAAACGGGAGGGTAAACGATGAGGGCGACAACTGATTACACGCTCAACAAGAAGGCCGTCCAGCACTATCTGATTGACCATGACCTAACGCAAGGCGATTTTGCCCAGACGCTCGGTATCTCGACCTCATATCTCAGCGAGCTGCTGAACGGTCGTAAGGGCATTCCGCTGAACATCCTGTTCCCCATTGCCGAAGAGACGGCCATGGACATTCACGAGCTCGTGATAGAGGTGGAGTCATGACGGCGGAGGAAGAGTACGACCGCATGGTCGAGCACCTCAAGAGCGCCTGCGCGACATGCGTGTACGGCTTTCCCGTTGCAATCGGGTACTCGTGCGGGATCACCAAGAAGGTCACGTCTGATGTGATCGTCAAGTGCGAGGCGTACAAGAGAGCATCTTGGGCGGAGGCGATGGACGAATGATTAACGATGAAGAGCGCCGCGAGATAGCCAGCGAGCTGCGCAAACAGGCGGCATACAGCAGCGGCTCGCTAGGCGAGTGGTGGCAGCGCTTGCAGGAGACTGTGACTGGCGAGATTGACTTCGCTAATCCACAGGAGACATACCGAGCAATTGCCGATCTCATCGACCGACCGGTGTGCCACGACCTTGTCGAGCACAAGCGGGACCCGTTCATTCCGGGCAAGCGGATGGCCGACGACTACTTCCACTGCTCAAGCTGCGATTGGAGCGGGCAGCTCTGGGAGTATATCGGCTTCGGAGGCATGTTGGCGTACGAGGCCGTCCATTGCCCGAAGTGCGGGACGAGAATCGAGCGCCGTGCGTGATGTGGTCCCCGGCGCTTGGTATGGTAGCCGAAGCAAACCGAGCGCTAGGGGGTATTCGGATGGCAGATAGGCCGCCTGTGGGAGATGGGCCAAAAGGCCCATCTACAAAATCAACACATCGTCCTTTGGCGAGGGAATGGGCGCTCCGCAAGGGGCGCTCCTCCTATGTCCTGTGGACGGACGAGATGATAGGGCGGATGCAGGCGCATCCCGAGCGGACGGCGGCGGAGATCGCGGCGGAGCTCAGGGTGACGCCGAGCGCCGTGAGGCACGCGCGGCAGCGCTACGGGCGTTTCCCGTCGAGGACGGACGGTCTGTGCATCGTATGCGACGCGCGGCCCGTGTTCACGACCTCGGCGCAGGCTAAGGCGTGGAGGCTCTGCAAGGGATGCTATCTGGAGGAACGCAAGAGGCGGCTCGATGAGGAGGCGGAGAGCAACCGCATCCGCCAGGCCGCGCACAGACGGCAGAAGCTGGACGGAGGCGCTTGAGAGGCTGGCCGAGGCAATCGGAATCAAGCCAACAAAGGTCGAGTAGCCGAAAGGCCCCGGGAAACCGGGGCCTTTTCTTTAAACGTTACCCCCTTTTTACGCTCGTGGGCAAACGCACGCGCTTGTCCACGTGCGTAAAAAGGTGGGAACGTTCGCGTTTCCATAGGTCTATCTACCAGCGGAAACGTGATTTTGTGGCGGGAAAAGGGCGTGAAAAACTGACCAAGGATGGCATCGAGGATGCCGTCCGCCTGTGCCGTGCCGGACTGACCGACAAGGACATCGCCGCATATCTCGGCGTTGCCCCCGAGACATATAGCCGCTGGATAAACCATCCCAAAACCGAAAATCAGCATCAACTATGTCAAGCCATGAAAAAAGGCGAGGTTGAGCGCAAGGCCACCCTGGTGGAGCGAATCATGGATGCGAGCGACGACAGCTGGCAGGCGGCGGCGTGGCTTCTCGAGCGCAAGTACCCGCAGGAGTTCGCGAAGGCACAGCGCATCATGGATACCACCGACAGCGCAGTGCTGAAGGCCGCCAAGGAGCTTGTGCTGTCCGTGCCGTCCTCAATCGGCGGGGACGAGTAGCCGATGCCGCTCACGAGGATGCAGCGCGAGTACCTCGCCAACTGCACGCACCGCTACAACGTGAAGTGCGGGGCGACGGGCTCGGGCAAGAGCTACGTCGACATAGCCGTGACCATACCGCAGAGGCTTCTCGCCATGAGGGGCGAGGGGCTGGCGGTGATGATCGGGAACACCCGCTCGACGCTCGAGCGCAACATCCTCGAGCCGATGCGCTCCCTTTACAGCGAAGACGTCGTCAGCCAGATCGGGCGGGACAACACGGCCCAGATATTCGGGCGCAAGGTCTACTGCCTCGGGGCGGATAAGAAGACAAGCGTATCCAAGATTCAGGGCGCCACGTTCGAGTGGGTCTACGGCGACGAGGTCGCCACGTGGAGCGAAGACGTGTTCCAGATGCTCAAGAGCCGCCTGCGCTGCGAGCACAGCCGCTTCGACGGCACCTGCAACCCCGACAGCCCCAACCACTGGTTCAAGCGGTTCCTCGACGGCGACAGCGACATCTACAGGCAGGACTACACGATCTGGGACGGTGCGCTGGCACCGGATGTCATCGAAGCCCTCATCAAGGACTACGGCAGCGGCGTTTACTACGACCGCTACATCTTGGGCAAGTGGACGCTGGCCGAGGGCCTTGTCTATCCCGAGTGGGAGGGTGCCCTAGAGAGTCGATATACGGGCAGCGCCGTCAAGTACGCGGTGTCTTGCGACTACGGACGCAGAACGCCTTCGCGGCGCTTCTGTGGGCATTTGACGGCAAGGTGTGGCACGTGGTGGACGAGTACCGCTACTGCGGGCCGCGACAGCGGGGCACCTAGAAGACGGACGCCGACTACGTGGCCGACATGGCCGACTTCGTGCGCGGGCTGAGCAAGCCGCCCAAGTTCATCATCGACCCGAGCGCCACGAGCTTCATCGCCGCGATGCGGCAGGCCGGGTTCAAGACCAAAAATGGCGCAACGACGTCGCGGACGGCATACGAGAGACGGATGTGTGCTTGGCAACGGCACGGTGCGTATCTCCGACGCCTGCGCGGGGCTGATAGGCGAGCTCGGCGGCTACTGCTGGGACGCCAAGGCGGACGGCGACAGGCCCGTCAAGGTCGAGGACCACAGCTGCGACGCGCTCCGTTACGGCGTGGCAACACTGCGCATGTACAAGCCTGCGAAAGAGCAGGTAAACCCATTCTTTGGAGGGAGGTAGCGGCTTGTCTAAGGGGCCTTTGGTGACCGATGGCGACCTCAAGGCGGCGGCGTCGGCGACGGCGTTCGCGGCAGACGCCATCGAGCGGCACATGTCGAGCGAGATGTACCGCAACGCCGTCACCGCGAACGAGTACTACCGCCAGCACAACGTCACGATCAACCGTTTCGTGCAGAAGATCTACTCGTGCTCCGGTGCCGAGGCCGAGGACTTCACGGCCTCGAAGCTGAGGCTGGCGAGTAACCTGTTCAAGCGCCTGAACGTCCAGCGCTGCACGTACTCGCTCGGTAAGGGCGTGAGCTTCGTGGACGTCTCGGCGGGCGGCAAGGACACGACCAAGGAGGGGCTTGGCGACCGCTTCGACGACGACGTCATGGAGATGGGGCTCAAGGCGCTCATCCACGGTGTGTCGTTCCCGTTTTGGAACCTCGACCACATCGACGTGTTCACCGCCGATGAGTTCTGCCCGGTGTGGGACGAGTACTCGGGGGCGCTATACGCCGGTGTGAGGTTCTGGCGGCTCGACTCCGACCACCCGTGGCACGCGACCCTCTACGAGCAGGACGGCTACACGGAGATGGTGTCGGGCGGCAGCGGCTTCGACTTCGAGGTGACCGAGGCCAAGCGCGCCTACAAGGTCACGTATCAGGAGATACCGGCGGACGGGATGAAGCTGGCCGTCGATGCGGAGAACTACTCCCGCCTGCCCATCGTGGCGGTCTGGGGCAGCGACGCGCACCAGAGCACGCTCGTCGGCATGCGCGAGAGCATCGACGCCTACGACCTCATCAAGAGCGGCCTGGTGAACGACACGCGCGACTGCGCACAGATCTACTGGCTCATCAACGGAGCCGGCGGCATGGACGACAGGGACCTCGACCTGTGGCGGGCGAAGCTCAAGCTGACGCACGTGGCCGAGGTCGACGCCGAGCAGGGGCAGTCCGTGACGCCGTACACGCAGGAGGTGCCCGTCGAGGGCCGCAAGGAGACGCTGGCGCAGATCAAGGCCGACATCTACGAGGACTTCGGCGCGCTGGACGTCCACACCATCGCGGCGGGGGCGACCAACGACCATATCGACGCGGCATACCAGCCGATGGACGAGGAGGCTGCCGAGTTTGAGCGCCACATCCGCGAGGGTATCATGGACATCCTTGCGTTGCAGGGCATCGAGGACACGCCCGTGTTCACGCGCACTCGCATTAGCAACACCAAGGAGCAGGTCGAGACCGTGTGCCTGGAGGCCGAGTGGCTGGACGATGAGACGATCCTGCGAAAGCTGCCGAACATCACGCCCGACGAGAGGGCGAAGATTTTGGAGCGCAAGCAGCGGGAGCAGGAGGAGCGCATGGCAGCGCTGCCGCCCGCCCTGGCGGCTAACGCGAAGGGTGCCCAGGAGGGCGACGAGGACGACGACAACGACGAGGACGAGGAAGGTGATGAGTGATGGCGGCATTGCAGGTGCTTGACGGCGAGCTGTGGCAGTGGGACACCGGGCGCGAGGTCGAGGTTGTCGGCTGCGAGCAGGTGCATTTCGCCAAGTCGACCACGGGGACGTGCTACACGGTCGAGGTCGCCGGCAACAAGGCGAAGATTCCCGACGAGCTGCTCCAGGCGGCGGGTCGCGTGTACGCATGGGCCTACATCACGGACGAGGCATACGGCGGGCGCACGCGCATCGAGGCGCTCTGGGACGTAAAGAGGCGAGCCAAGCCCGCCGAGTACATCTACGAGCCGAGCGACCAGCGCACCATCAAGGACGCAGAGGCGGCGCGAGACGAGGCTAAGGCCGCGCAGAAGGCGGCGGAGGCCGCACGCGACAAGGCTGTCGCCGCCGAGGTCAAGGGGGCACGAGCCACGACGCTCGCCTCGGGCTCGGAGGCAACGGCGACGATGGAGGGCAACGTGCTGGTCGTCGGCGTGCCGAAGGGCGACGCGCTGAGATACAGTGATCTCACCGCCGAGCAGATCGCGGAGCTCAAGAAGCCCGCGACGGACGCGGCGGCTGGCGTGAACAAGGTCAATAACGAGTTCAAGCAGCTCAAGGCTTCTGTCGAAACGGCTGAGAAAGGACGCGCCGACTCCGAGTCCGAGCGCAAGCAGACCGAGTTGGAGCGCAAGACCTCCGAGACGGAGCGCAAGGAGGCGGAGGCGGGGCGCAAGACCGCAGAGGCCAAGCGCGAACAGGACTCGACAAAGGCCCTCACCGACGCCCAGGCGGCGCTCAAGGACGCCAAGACGGCAGCCCTGAACTACCAGTCGATTATCGACTCGGCGGCTGCGGTTACGGCCTTGGGACTCAAGAAGGTAAACGGCAAGATTTGCCAAATGCGAAAGGTAGGTGCCTAAATGGCCGATACGCAGGTAGCCGAGCAGGCAACCGAGGGGTTCGAGTACGCGGACCCGCTGGCATCGGATAAGGCGGTGTGGGCGCTGGTCGGCGCGGTGAAGAACCTTGGCGACCAGAAGACGCTCGAGCGCGACGCCTCGACCGGGCGCTATAAGAACGAGACCGTCGCCGCGATGGTCGACAAGCACAAGACGGGGCTGGTGTACACGTTTCTCATCCCGGCGGGCAGCCCCACCGACATCCAGCCCATGAGCGCTGCCGCGAAGCGCGTGGCCTCCACCGAGTTCGTGCCCGCGACGGCGACGAGCGCGGCTGTCGACCCGTTCGACGCCGAGGGCGGCCCGTGGTTCCACGTGTCCGCCAACGCCGGTGCCGACGCCGACGGCGTGCCGTGGGTCGAGGCCATCGACGGCGTCGACTACGGCTTCTCGCGCGTGGACAACGGACACGGCAACAACGTCTACGAGATCGCGCCGGTCGTGTGGCAGGCGGTCGAGGTGCTGACGAACGGCAACCTGCTCGTCTCGTGGTCCGACAGCCGATTCAGTGGCTCGCAGCCGAACCCCAAGGCGTTGCTGCCGGACGGCACGCTGCGACCGTACATGCTGACGCCGACGTATCCCATGAGCATCGACGCCGACGGGCGCCCGCGCTCCGTCTCGGGCGCGAAGGTCGCCAACCGAGTGACCTCGCACGACTCGCTCGTCGACCTTTGCAAGACCGCGACCACGGGCTACTCGGGCATGAGCGTCTATGACCAGTGGTATATCAACTTCCACCAGTTGACCAAGACGCTGTGCAAGTCCTCCCAGGTGGACTTCCCGGGCTGCACCGACTTCAACGTGCAGATTCACCCGGCAATCGCCGAGACAGGCGTCACGCGCGTGGTCGTCACCGCCGAGCAGGCGGCGAAGATTCCCGTGGGTGCGTCGATGATGTACGGCACCGACACGGGCACCACGTGCCCAGACCGAGGCGCCGCGGCGGCGTACGACGTGTTCGACGGCGCGGTCGTCGGCGGCAAGGAGACGCTCGCAGACGGCAACGTGGCGCTTCTCATGGACGTCGCCAAGGCGTTCAACACGACCGTGAACACATGGCTCCAGAGTGCGCCGTGGTGCACGGGCAACACCGATGCTCTCGTGGGCGACGGCCAGGTGGCGAAGGACGGCAAGCATCCGTTCAAGGTCGGCGGCGTCGAGACGGGGCTGGGCCTGTGGGAGTTCATGGGCGATACGCTCTTCGTCTCCGACGGCACGGGCTTCGGCATCGCGGTCAACCCCGACACACGCAATGAGAAGAAGAACGCCGTGGCGGACGGGGTGACCCCGACGGCGGCGTGCATGCCGGCGGCAGATGGCTACATGCTCGACATCCAGTTCGTCAACGGCCTCATCTTGGGAAAGGGGCTCGGCGGCTCGGCGACGACCGGTGTCGGTGACTACTTCTACTTCGACACCTCCGGCGGCAAAGTCAAAGGCACAATCCGTCTGGTTCGGTTCCTCGGCGACCTGAGGGACGGCTCGGCGGCTGGTCTTCGTTACGCGTACTCGTGGGGCGGGTCTGGCTGGGCGATCTGGCCCTTCGTCTCCCGGCTTTCTGCTACGGGCCGTAGCCGGGGTGAATCAGGGCGTAGCCCTGAGAGGGGGCTGGCCCCCTCCTAAGCCCCAAACAGGGACTTCACGGTGAGGGCGGCGCTGCGTTTCTGGTTCAGTTCCTCGGCAACCTGAGGAACGGCTCGGCGGCTGGTCTTCGTTACGCGAACTCGAGGAACAGGTCTGGCAGGGCGAACTGGAACTTCGTCTCCCGGCAATCTGTCTATAAATCTCTACTCGCACCGTGTCTACCGCGCCCGCCGCTTTCTGGCGGGACGCGGCTCAGCCTGACTCCTTTGAGTGAAATTTGTCCGCAAGGCTCACGGGCTGGTAGCCGCAAGGCGAACGCTCGTATGACAGACAGAAAGAGCTTTGATCTATGAAAACCTACTGCAAGGGCCTCGAGCTCACGCGCAGAAGCGTCGTCGAGGCCCTGCACCGATGGAAGAAAAGCGACTCCGGCAAGGAGAACGGCTGGCGCGTCGCCGACGAATACGGCACCGAGACGGCGTTCGTCGACCGCATCTGGCTAGAGCTCTCGACCGAGACGCTGACGTTCGAGCCCATCCGAACCTATCTGAAACACGACCCGAACAGCGGCAAGCTGCGCGAGATAAGCGTCGAGAGCATCAAGCGGCAGGTGTGCAACTACCTTTGCGTTGGGGCGCTCGAGCCGCTCCTTGCCGCCCAAGGGTGCGGTCTTGCTGGGCACGGGTGTGCGAGCAGGCGTGCAAGGGCAAGGGCGCGGCGCTGGGGATGCGCAAGCTCAGGCGCGAGGTTCACCGCTTCACCTACCACGTACACGTCGACATCCGCAACTGCTACGGCTCGATGCGGACGGCGGTGGTGGAGGGTCTGGTGGCGCGCTACGTCAAGAACAGCCAGGTCCTCTACCTGCTCCATTCGCTGCTGTCGACGATGAACGGCGTCCTTATCCTCGGCAGCTACCTGTCGCTTCGGTTGGCGGCGTTCGTGATCTCGTTCGCGTACCACGCGGTCGAGGAGGCGGCGAAGGAGCGGCGCGGCAAGCGCGTGAGGCTCGCGGGATGCCAGGTGTGGTACGCCGACGACGGCTATTTTCTCGGCAACTCAAAGCGTTCGCTCAGGAAGGCCGCTGCCATCGCCGCGCGCGTTTTGGGGCGGCTAGGATTGTCGCTGAAACCGTGGAAGGTGAGGCGCAACGGCGCCGAGCCCATCGACTTCGCGGGCTATCGCATCTGGTGTGCTCGCGGGCGCCGGGTCGACTTGCGAAAGAGGCTCTGGAAACGACTGCGACGCGCGTTCGCGCGCTACATGCGCAGGCGCACCGAGCGCTTGGCAAGGCGCGTGTGCTCTTACTGGAGCTGGTTGAAAACGGCCGTCATGGAGCACCAGATGAACGGTAAGCGGTGCATATTCAACGCGGCGAGGGCCGTGGGTTAGGAGGTAATTTATGGTTGTGAAGTCTGAGCGAACGGGCGAGAGGCCCGAGGCGGTCGAGATCGCGGGGACCGACGTCTGGTTGCGCCGCGGCATCGCCGAGGGCGAGCGCGAGGAGCAGGGCGGCGAGGGCGGTTCCGTCAAGGTGAAGGTGTTCACCTATGAGGAGCTGCACTTCACCGACCCGACTGGCGAGCTGACGGTCGAGGGCGCAAAGGCCGACTTTGACACCGTATGGGCGGCACACGAGGCGGACGGCATGAGCATGGAGGAGCAGATCGCATCGCTCCAGCAGCAGGTCGCCGACTCGCAGGCGGCCCTTCTCGAGCTCGGCGACATCGTTGGAGGTGAGTAGCTTGGCGAAGATCTACTACCGCGCCGTGAAGAGCGGCAAGCGCACGCTCGAGAGCGTTCCCGAGCGCTGGCGCGACGAGGTACGCCAGATGCTAAAGGCAGACGGCGAGTAGGGAAGGGCCCCGTCTTCGGTCGGGGCCCTTTTCCGTTATGCGCGGGCGACCATGCGTGTCGACGATTGGAGGCGGCGCATGGCGAAGGATAGCGCTCACGAGTTCTCAGACGCCGAGATTCGGGCGTTCGAGCGCGAGGTGGCGGGAGTGTACGGCGAGGCGAGCAAGACCGCCTACGCCAACCTCAAGCGCTATCTGGCGCAGTTCGAGACCGACGATGAGAAGATGCGAGGGCGGCTCGAGGCCGGCGAGATCACCAAGGCGCAATACAGGTCTTGGCGAAGCGGGAAGATCGCGGCGGGCAGGCGCTACCGAATCGTCCTCAAGCAGTGCGCCGAGGCCATGACGCACGCGAACGTCGTCGCGGCCGCCGCCATCGAGGGCAGGCTGCCCGAGGTCTACGCCGAGAACTACAACTACGGCACGTGGCAGGTCGAGAGCGCCGTTGGCGTTGACACGGCCTACGCGCTGCAGGACGCCTCGACCGTGCAGAGGCTGCTCACCGACCACGACAGCTACCTGCCCAAGCCGTCCGTCAACGTCGCCAAGGACGTGGCGTGGAACCGCCGGCTCATCGCCAACCAGATCACGCAGGGCGTGCTTCTCGGCGAGTCGATACCAAAGATAGCCAAGCGCATGCAGGACGTGACGGGGTCGAATCGCGCGGCTGCGGTACGTCTGGCGCGCACCTCGACGACGGCGGCGGAGAATGCCGGGCGTGTCGACAGCTACAAGAGGGCCAAGGGGCTCGGTATCAAGGTGCAGCAGGAATGGGTGGCGACGCTCGACCTGCGCACGCGCTCGAGCCACAGGGAGATTGACCGCGAGAAGGTCGAGGTCGGTGAGAAGTTCAGCAACGGGTGTCGCTATCCGGGCGACCCCGAGGCGCCGTATGCCCAGACCGCGAACTGCCGATGCACGCTGGTGGCGTGCTGCGACGGACTCGACGTGCTCGACGGCGAGCGGTTCAGCCGCCTGCCCGAGGGCATGACCTACGAGGAATGGAAGGCGGGCAAGCCCGCCGTCAACGGCACCAAGCCCGCGAACCGCACCATCTCCGAGTTCATGGAAATGCCCGGAACCAAGCGCAAGCTGGATGCGGCAGGCGTGTCCAAGACCGAGGCGCGAAAGCGGCTCTCGCGGCAGCTCGAGGACTACGGCATACCGTCGAGCGGCTTCAGGAAGATGTCGGCGGGCGACCAGCAAAAGGTGCTGGACTCGGCGCTCGGCACGGTCTACGAGGGCGGCGGGAAATCGAGGGCTAAGCCGGTGGAGCACTCAAAGGCGTTCGCGGTGGACATGGGGAAGATCGCGAGTAGGGACTACCGGGCCAAGGTCTCCAAGGCTGTCGGCAAAGATGCCGCGGACGGCGTACATGCGAGCATAAGGCGGATCCTCAGCCACCGAGGGGGCACGAACGGCGAGGACCTTTACGCCATCGACTTGTCAACGGGCAAGACAATCACGAGCTGCGTTAACTCGACCGTCGGAAGCACCGTGGTCCCTCCGGCGAAGTTCGGCAAGAAGGTCGAGGCGGCAATCGGGGACGGTCGGCGCGTAGTGCTGCTCCACAACCACCCGGCCTCTGGCATCCCTAGCGCGGCTGACCTTTTGGCGGTCGGCGGCAAGGGCTGCGAGATGGGGATAATCGCAGCTCACGATGGAAGTATCTACACGTTCGAGAAGGTTTCCGAGCCGGATGCGTCCTATAATGTCGATGAGGTGAAGTACCTTAGAATCCAAAGGCTTTACGGCGGCAACGAGGACAGGCTGTTTCGGGCGATTGAGGAGAGGTTCGGTTTCAAGATTGAGCATCATGAATGACATACTCAACGAAGCCGTTAGCTATCTCGACGGAAGAGACGACGTCGACGCTATAGGTCACGTTCTCGATTCCAAGCCTAAAGCCGTTCAGGAGCTATGGCTTAAAGAGGCCAAATACGACGACGAGAATCGCAGGGAGTACTACGAGCTGTTTGGCCCGGATAAGTTCGAGGATGCTCTTGAGGCCGATATAGTCGAGATATTCGAAAGCGAACTAAAGAACTAGCCAGTAGGCCCCGCCACGGCGGGGCTTTTTTCATGCCGCGTGACCGTGCCGCGACACTGCCCGCAGAGAGATTGGGGCAGGCATGAAAGAGCTATTCACTTGCGCGAACTGCGGCGACTGCGCCGTAAAGCTGGGTTTCGGCTTCACGTTCCCGGACACCTACATCTGCACGCAGCGCGGCGACGAGGTCGAGCCCGACGACGGCTGCACGCTCGGGTGCGAGGGCGTGCCGGTGCAGGCCGTCGAGGCCATCGAGGTGGACGTCAACGGCCGCGTTGGCTACGGCTGCGAGGTGCTCGACTGATGGCCTACGGGCTCGTCGGCGGCGTCGGCGACCACGGGCGGCACGGCACCCTCATCACTGAGGAGATCGTAAACGCCGCGAAGCTGGATACCGCCGAGTGCATCGAGATACGGCAGAACAACATCGAGCAGGTCGAGAAGGCCCTCCTGCGCGCCTATAAAACGGGCCTAGAGGAGATAGGCCTCGTCGCGGAGGGCTACGCCAAGGCGACGTGCCCGGTCGACACGGGCAGGTTGCGCAACTCTGTCACGCACCTCCTCAAAGGCTACGACTGCTTCATCGGTACAAATGTCGAGTATGCGCCGTACGTCGAGGAGGGAACTTCCCGCATGAAGGGCAAGCACTTCCTGCGCAAGGCGGCAACGGGTCACGGCGACACGTACCGGGCGATTCTCGAGAAGCACCTGAGGGGTGGCGCGTAGGGCCGCGTTACTCCGCTTGGATACTCACCCTTGCCGCGAGGTATTGCGGCGCGGGCCCTGCCGAGGCAACAGGCTGGGACCCGCCCATTCCGAAGCAAGGGAGATTCTGTTGGCACTCACGCGAAAGATGCTCAAGGCAATGGGCATCGAGGACGAGAAGATCGACCAGATCATCGAGGAGCACGCCGAGAGCGTGAACGCGCTCAAGGCGCAGCGCGACGAGCTCAAGGAGGCCGCGGGCAAGGCGGACGGCTACAAGAAGGAGCTGGACGCGCTCAAGGCCAAGGGCGAGGGCGCGGGCGAGTACGAGGAAAAGTACAAGGCCAAGTGCAAGGAGCTCGACGACTTCAAGGCCAAGGTCGAGGGCGAGAAGGCCGCAGCCGTGAAGCGCGGCCTGTACCGAGAGCTGCTCAAGTCGGCGGGCGTCGACCCCAAGCGCATCGAGACCGTTCTCAAGGTCTCCGACCTCGAGAACGTGACCGTCAAGGACGGCGCTATCGAAGGCGCGGACAAGCTCACCGAGGGCATCAAGGCCGACTGGGCCGACTTCATCGCAACCACAACCGTCAAAGGCGCCGACGTGGCCCACGCCCCCAAGGGCGAGGGCGGCAAGGACATCAACGAAATGAGCACCGCCGAGTACATGAAGTACAAGGCGGAGCAGAGAGGCTAAGGGGTTTCTATGTCGAACACCATCCTTACACCCAACATCATCGCCAACGAGGCGCTGGACGTTCTGCGCACCAACGCCGTCATGGCCAACCTCGTCCACCGCGACTACTCCTCCGAGTTCGTCGCCGGCGTGGGCGACACCATCACTGTCCGCAAGCCCGCCACCTTCGAGGCCAAGGAGTTTACTACCGAGGTCGAGGTGCAGGACGCCACGGAGGGCAAGGTCCCCGTCAAGATGGACAAGCTGCTCGACGTGACGTTCGCCGTCACGTCCAAGGAGCTGACGATGGGCATCGTCGACTTCTCCGCGCAGTTCCTCGTCCCCGCGATGCAGGCCTTCGCCGACAAGATCGACGGCTACCTGCTCGCGCTCGAGAAGGACGTCACGAACCGCGTCGACCACACCAAGGGCGCCATCGCCGTGGCGGACATCATCGCCGCCCGCAAGTTCCTCGTGGACGCCAAGGCGCCCTCCACGGAGCGCCGCTTCGTCTACGGCTCCCAGGCCGAGGCTGACCTGCTCAACACCGAGGCGTTCACCAATGCCTCCGCCGTCGGCGACAACGGCACCGCCCTCAAGGAGGCATCGCTTGGCCGCAAGTACGGCCTCGACTTCTACTGTGACCAGAACGTTCCAGAAGACGACCGCCGAGACGGCGAACTACACGCCGTCCATCGCGTTCCACAAGAACGCCTTCGCGCTCGTGACCCGCCAGCTCGAGATGCCGCTCGGTGCGCCCAAGGCCTTCTCCACCTCCTACGACGGCTTCGGTCTGCGCGTCGTGCAGGGTTACGACCAAAAGACCAAGACCGACACCGTGTCCATCGACATGCTCTGCGGCGTCAAGACCCTCACCCCCGAGCTGGCCGCCGTCATCGTCGACAAGCGATAGGCGCAGGCCATGCTTGAGCAGGTGCTTCTGTCGTTGCGCAACTGGTTCGTCGCCGACAAGCGCACGGGGCGCGTCCGCATCGAGGACGGTCGCCTCGTGCCCCCTGCGGAGCTCGGCCTCAAGGAGGGACAGTACGTCCGCATCACGGGCTCGACGCTCAACGACGGGCTGCACTCATGGCCCTACAACGAACTCACGGACGAGGAGTTCGTCGGCACCGTCTGGGCGCTCGCCATCCCGCGCGCCGTGGTCGACCTCGCTGACGAGATCGCAGCGTGGCAGACCGAGCACGCCAAGGAGCTAGACAGCCCCTACGCGAGCGAGAGCTTCGGCGGCTACAGCTACACGCGCGTCGGCGGCGACGGCTCGCCAATCACGTGGCGGCAGCAGTTCAAGGCGCGTCTCGACCCTTGGAGAAAGCTGTGAGCCGCCTGTACGAGCGCATGGCGGTGGCGTGCGCGAGGCTCGTCGCAAAGACCGAGCCTGACGGCGAGGGCGGCTTCAAGACCGTCCTCGCCGTCGGCGACGGCTTCACGGCGGCGATCGTGCGCGACAGCTCCACGGCCTCGCGCATCGCGGAGCACGACGGCGTGAGGAACGTCTACACCGTGACGACCGCCGAGCCGCTGCGGTACGGCGACCTCTTCCAGCGTGCGTTCGACGGGCAGGTATTTCGCTGCACGTCGAACGCGGACGACGGCGCCGCGCCGTGCTGCGCGTCGTTTGGCTTCGGCCAGTGCAGCGCGGAGGAGTGGGAGGTGCCGGATGGCGACTAAGGCGGCGGCGCTGCAGGCTTGGCTCGAGGGCTTCGGCCTTCCCGTGTACCGCGACTCGGCGGTGCCGCGCAAGGCGAAGATGCCCTACATCACCTACGACCTGCCGACCGCGGCATTCGGCACGCAGTGCAACTCCGAGGTGAACCTCTGGTTCCATGCATCGTCCGAGGCCGCGCCCAACGCCAAGGCCGAGGAGGTCGCCCGGGCACTCGGGCTCTCCGGCGTGCTGCTGCCGTGCGACGGCGGCGGCATGTGGGTGATGCAGGGCGAGCCGTTCTGCAACGCCATGGCCGACGAGGACAACGCCGTGAAGCGCCGAATCATCAACCTGACCATTGAGTACATGACCAGCTACTAGGAGGTCATATGTCTAAGTTCACGCGCATCCCCGAGAACACGTTCAAGGAGATCGTCATCAACGCGGGCCTGCTCGCCACGAATTTCAACACCAAGACCGCCGAGGTCGCAGAGTCCGAGCTGATGGGCGCGACGAGCGGCGGAACCAGCTTCGCCGCCACGCCCAGCTTCATCGACTACGGCGAGGACATCGACAACTGCCCCGCCAACACGATGGAGCTGAAGCGCATCGACAGCATCGATGCCAAGCTGAGCGGCACCTTCGTGACGCTGAACACTGCGCTCGGCAAGAAGCTCGCAGCCGCAGCCGACGAGACCGAGGGGAAGATCGTCCCGCGCTCCGCGCTCTCGGAGGACGACTTCGCCGACATCTGGCTCATCGGCGATTACTCGGGCGAGAACGGCAACGGCTATATCGCCATCCGCCTCATCAACGCGCTCAACACGGGCGGTCTGCAAATCACGACGCAGAACAAGGCCAAGGGCCAGTTCGCGTTCGAGTTCACGGGCCACTACTCAATCAAGAACCCCAAGATCGTGCCCTACGAGCTGTATATCAAACAGGAGCATTGGAGCCTAACCATGAAGCTGGAGAACCTTAACGCCGACGAGTTCCAGAACGCCATGTGCCTGCTGGCGGACGTTGCCGAGGACGTCATGAACGGCGAGCTCGGCGCGAAGGCAAAGGCCTCCTACGCCAAGTTCCGCTCCGACTCCGCCAAGGCCAAGGCCAAGGCGGCCGCCAAGGCGAAGGGCGACCCCGAGGCCGCGAAGGCAGCCGCCACCGCCGAGGTCAACGGCCTCGCCGTGGACATGGTGGTGGGTCTTCTGCCCGACGTGCTGCGCCAGGGCGGCGAGATCAGCTACAAGCTGCTCGCCGCACTCGACGGCCAGACGCTCGAGGAGTACAAGGCCGACTTCACCGTCAAGAAGTGGGTGAACGACATCAAGGATGCCGTCGACGGCATCGACGGCATCAAGGACGTCCTGGCTCCTTTTTTTGGATAGCCGCCGAGGACCCATCTCACATATGGCTCTGTCTGGGCGAGTACGTCGGGCCACGGCGTGCTCGCCCTTTCTCTAGGTACATGGTCGCGCGGTGGCGCGAGCGGGACGAGCGGGAGGCGTTCCGCGTGTACCTGAGCGAGTCGGTGCGCCTCATGGCGCAGGGGAAGTGGCTCAAGGAGCCCTTCCTGAGCATCGTCAACGGCGGTGCGGGCGATGGGTCCGAGGCGGAGGACACGCGCGGCGGCGACGAGATCGCCGCAGACATCATCGAGCGGATGGGATTGAAGGTGGTCTAGGTGAACCTTCTCGACCTGATGATTAAGGTCGGCCTCAAGGACGAGGCCAGCGGCAAGGTGGAGGGCGTGGCCTCGAAGGTCGTGGGCACGCTCGGCAAGGCCGGCGCGACCGCCGCCAAGGCGATAGGCGTTGGCGTCGCCGCCGTGGGGGCGGGCGTCGCCGCCGTCACGGGCATGAGCATGAGCGCATACGCCGCATACGAGCAGAACGTCGGCGGCATACAGAAGATTTTCGGCAACATGGGCAAGTCCCTCGAGGACTACGCCGCCATGACGGGCCAGACCGTCGAGCAGTGCTCCGGCAAGTGGCAGCAGCTCGAGCAGGCCCAGACGACGGTGCTGGCAAACGCCGACCGCGCCTACATAACGGCCGGCCTGAGCGCCAACCGGTACATGGAGCAGGTGACGGGCTTCTCGGCCTCGCTGGTGGCCTCGCTGGGCGGCGACACGGTCAAGGCGGCCGAGTACGCCAACACGGCCATGGTCGACATGAGCGACAACGCCAACACCTTCGGCACGGCGATGGAGGACCTCCAGAACGCGTACCAGGGATTTGCCAAGCAGAACTACACGATGCTCGACAACCTCAAGCTGGGGTATGGCGGAACCAAGGAGGAGATGCAGCGCCTCGTCAAGGACGCGCACGCCGTCAACTCCGCCGTGGACGAGTCGAGTCTCTCATTCGACAACATCGTGCTCGCCATCCATACGATGCAGGAGCAGATGCAGATCGCCGGCACGACCTCGCGCGAGGCCGCGACGACCATCGAGGGCTCCTGCAACATGGCGAAGGCCGCCTGGGAGAACTGGGTGACGGAGCTGGGCAAGGACGACGCCGACATGGGCAAGCTCACCGAGGAGCTGTTACAGTCGGTCGAGACGGCGGCCTCGAACGTCATCCCGCGCGTGGCGACCATCGCCGGCACTGCGCTGTCGCAGCTACCGAGCCTTGTCACGTCGCTCGGCCCCGTGCTCGGTCAGGCGTTCGTCAGCATCTTCACGCAGGCACTCGACAGCGCGGCGGCAGCCGTGCCCGGGCCCATGGGCGACATCCTCTCCGCCGTGTCGGACGGCGTGGACGAGATCGGCGAGCGCTTCAAGGGCCTGCGCGAGATCTGGTCGGTTGGTGACAACCCGCTCGAGTCTTTGCACCTCGCCATGGTCTACGGCCTGACGCTGCTCGAGGGCGACCTTTCCACGCTGCAGGAGAACATCACCTCATCGCTGCCCGGCATCGCCGAGGGCTTCGCCGACGTGGGCGGCGAGGTCGTTCCCAAGCTCGCCGAGGGAATCGAGATGGGGCTGTCGTTCCTCTCCGAGACGGCGGCGTCGCTCATGACATCGCTCGGCGGCTACCTGTCCGAGAACCTGCCCTCCATCACGGAGAGCGGCCTGCAGATTCTCACCGGCCTCTCCGAGTCCATAGCCGAGAACGCGGGCGTTCTGGCAGAGGGCGCGGCGAACCTCATCGTCGGCTTGGCGCAGGGTATCGCCGACAGCCTGCCGACGCTCATCGAGCAGGCTCCGGTCATCGTGCAGAACCTCGCCAGCGCGATCAACGACAACGCGCCGATACTGCTCGGTGCCGGCATCCAGGCAATCGTGACGCTGGCGCTTGGCATCGTGCAGGCGATACCGACGCTCATCGCCAACATCCCGGCCATCTTCTCGGCCTTCGTCTCGGCTTGGTCGGCGCTCGACTGGCTGAGCCTCGGCAGGAACGCCATCACGTTCCTGGGCAACGGCATCACCGGCATGGCCGGTTTCGTCAGCTCGTGCGGCGCCAACATCGTGTCCGCCATCCGCGGCGCAATCCAGAACCTGCCGTCCACCCTGGCGAGCATCGGCCGCAGCGGAATCAGCAGCCTGGGCTCCGCCATCCGCGGCGCGGTCGGCTTCGTGACCTCGGCTGCAGCCAACATCGGCAGCGCGATCATGGGCGCCCTGTCCTCCATCCCGGGCCGCGTGGTGTCCATCGGCTCGCAGATCGTGCAGGGCATCGCAAACGGAATCAGCGGCGCGGCAGGCGTGGTCGTGAGCAAGATTACCGGCGTGGTGGGCGGCGCCATCGACGCTGCCAAGAACCTGCTCGGAATCCACTCGCCCTCGCGCGTGTTCCGCAAGATGTTCGGCTACGTGATGCAGGGCGCGGCCCTCGGCATCGACGACACGGCTGACGAGCCCGTGAAGTCCATGAGGTCGGCGGTGCGCAACGTCGAGAAGGCCGCCGTGTTCGGCGTGAGCGTTACCGGCGGCGGAGCATACGGGGCGACCGCCAGCGGAGCCGCGGGCATCGCGGACGGCGGAAACGTTTACAACCTCTACCTCGACGGCGACCTGCTGGGCATCGACGGGCGCGTGGCGTCCGCGTTCAGGGCCTTCGTCGCGGCGGTGGAGCAGAGCATGGCGATGGGGGTCGCGTAGCATGGCGCAGGGAAACTGGGTTCAAGGCGGCAGTGGCTATAGAAAGTACTGCTGGTGCGCGTACGTGGACGTTGTTGAGGTCGGGCGCACGGACACCACCGTGACCTACCGCGTCACGCACGGCTACGGCACACGCTACGCCATCGACTGCTACGCAAACGGCAGCTCGTCGGCGGGCGGCTCGTGGAACGGCTCAGTCTACTCGACGAACAACTCCGGCTGGGTATGGGTGCAGTGCACGTCGCGCGACGTCGAGCTCGCGCGCGGCAACGGCGACGCCTACAACCACACCTTCACTGGCCAGATTAACGTCACGGGCGGCTTCGGCAACGGAACGTCGAACGCCTCCAACACCGTCACGGTCCCGTGCCGTGCCTACCACACGCCGCACACGCCGAAGAACATCAGGGCGGAGCGCCTGAGCGACACCAGCGCGAAGGTCAGCTGGGACGTCGACTACACGGGCATGAACGGCGACTACCCCTGGTCGACCGTGACCGTCGGCGTGGTGAAGAACGGCCCGGGGAAGTTCACCGACGTCGGCACCGTCAGTTGGGATACCACGAGCCACACCTACAACGGCCTCGAGCCGGGCTGCATGTACATCTTCTCAGCCAAGGCGACGGGCCCCGGCGGCACGTCGGACTACGGCGTGAGCGCACCGGCGATCTACACCACGCCGACGGCGCTCGGCATGCTCGAGGCCGTCAAGGCGGAGGCGGCGAAGGTCGTGCTCAAGGGGCACGACGCACCGGCCTTCGTCGACAGCTGGGAGTTCCAGCTCACGACCGACGGTGGAAAGACGTGGGTCGATGCGGATGTAAGCGCCTCTTGGGAGGACGAGGAGGCACCGGCGGGTACGGTGCGCTACCGCGCCCGCGCGGTCAAGAGCGGCCTCAAGGGGCCGTGGACCGAGTCAAACGAGGTCACGACAATATGCCCGCCGCTCGCACCGTCCATCAGGGGCGTCAGGGCGGTTTACGCCACAGGTTCGACCGCGACGCTCGAATGGGTGCCCAACCATCCGGACGGCTCGGCGCAGACCTCAGCCGAGGTGCAGGTCACGACGCCGACGGGTCCCACCACCACGACGGTCGATGGCCCGGGTACGAGCCTGAAGCTGCCGACCGGCACCAAGGGCCTCTACACCGTGCGCGTGCGCACCAAGGGCCTCGACGAGGACTGGGGCGCATGGTCGAGCGCGGCGGCATATACCGTGGCGGACGCGCCCCAGGCATTCTTCACTGACCCGGCTGCGAACGGGGCGACCCTGGCGCGCGGTGCCGCAGTACCTTCACGTGGAACGGTGGCCGACGGAGCACGGGCGTCAGTCGACAGTACCTGTCTTTGTGCGACATCAGGGGCAACCTCCTGTGGAGCGGGGCTGTGGACAAGGACGCGCGCTCCTTCCGCCTGGGCTATGCGCAGCACGCCTTCGTCAACCACACGGTCTACAGGGTCGTGCTCACGGTCACAGCCGGCTCGTCGCTATCGGTCACCGCCTCGAGAGTTTTCCAGACCGACTGGGCACCGCCAGCCAAACCGTCGCTAAATATCTTGGTCGACGAGAGGCTGGGATGCCAGCTGTCGGTATTTCCCGGCAGGGCCGACAGCGATGACACGCCCGAGACGTCCCATTTCACCGTGTCGCGCGTCCTGCCCGACGGCTCGACCCTGCAGCTCGGCTCGCACCTTGCGGCGGGCGAGGGTGCGAGCGACCCGCTGCCTCCGCTCAACAGCGAGTTCGAGTACGTCGCGGTTGCCTACGCCGCGACGGGCGTGAGCACAGCGACGAGGGTCAAGACGACCGTGGCGAGCCGCGAGGTGGCTCTCAACTGGGGAGCCGGCGCTGAGAGGTCGTGGCTCGGGCGCTATCTCAAGAAGGGCTCGAGCCGCAAGGTGACGCACGGATACAAGATGCTGCACTTCGCCGACGGCGGGGAAGGGCTGCCCGTCTCGTACGGCATCAACGAGAGGGACGTCAAGGACAGCATGGACTTCCTGCTGCTCGACGAGGAGGACTACAAGTCATTCCTCGAGGTCATGAACATGGCGGGGCGCTTCTGGGTGCGCGATCTCTACGGCGAGCGGTTCCGCGCCCGCCTCAACTGTAGCGTGAAGCGTTCCGACGGCGCGTGGGTGGCTTCGTGCGATCCGACGTGGGAGACGTGGGAGGAGCCCGCCAATGGCTGATAGCTGGATAAGGCCGTTCGACGCCTCCTACGACTTCGTGCGCGTATCACGTGAGACGGGGCTCGAGCTCGACTTCGTGCGCGGCATCGAGAACGGAGGCTCAATCGAGCGCAACGCAAACACGGCGCTCTACGAGACTGCATCCCTGGACTTCGCCGACAAGTTCGACGTCGGCAACGACTTCCTGCGCGTGTACCTCAACGCCACATTCACGGACGGCAGTAAGAGGCGCGAGTGCCTCGGAACATTCATGCCGCAGGTGGATTCGGTGAACATCGACGGCACCTACCGCGAGGGCCAAATCAACGCCTACGGCCTCCTGAAGCTGCTCAAGGACGACGACTTCGACGGCCCCTACGTGATCGCGCAGGACAGCAATGCGGTGGAGGAGGCCGTCAAGATAGCCGAGTCGGTCGGCCTCACCGTCTACGCCGACAGCAGCAGCCTCCTGTTGGGCAGCAACTGGGTGTTCGGCGTGGGCAAGAACAACGACGCCAAGACCAAGCTGGATGCCGTGAACCTGCTCCTCGAGGCGGCGGGGTTCCGCTCGGCCTCGACCGACCGCATGGGCAATGTGCTCTTCAGGCGCTACATCGAGCCTGCCGACATGCCCATCTCGGCGGAGTTCACCGAGGGCAGGGACGCGCGTTTCATGGCCGATATGACCGAGTCGACCAACCGCGCCGAGGTCTGCAACGTCGTGCACGTGGACTTCAGCACGCAGGACGCCTCGGTGCGCGGCACGGCGGTGGACGACTCGCCCGATTCAGACCTCTCGACCGTCTCGGTCGGTCGTCGAATCGTCAAGAGCTACAGCTACGACAGCCTGCCGGGCGTGGATACCGAGGACGCCAACCTTGTCGAGGGCGCCGCCAATGCCCTCATCGGCACCGGCAAGAAGTCGGATAAGAGCTTCAGGCAGAGCGAGCCGCACGGCAGCATCCAGACCGTCTACGTCCCCGACTCGCCGCAGGTGGGCGTGCTTTTCGGCATCAAGGTCGTCTCGAGTGGCGGGCGCGTCGGCTTCTGCCAGGACGAAGGGCCGAGCGTCAAGAAGGATACGGACTACACGCAGAGCGTGTGGGTCAAGGGCACTAAGGGCGCGACGGGCATCATACAGTCTTTCTGGGATCAGGAGAGGGCGCTTGGCTCGGTGACCAAGGGGTTCACCATGACGGGGGAGTGGCAGAAGGTCAGCTACACCTACCACGCCACGGAGAACCACAGCAAGGTCAGCTGGGGCTACTGCCACATCGACGGCGGCGAGGCCATCTTCGTCGCCGACAAGGTCGAGGAGGGAGGCAACGCCACGCCTTGGCCCCAGGACGCCATGCAGGCGGCGGCGGACCGCAAGGCGGCGGAGCTGCTCGCCACCGAGCGCGCCGTGACGCGCACGGACGAGTTCAGGAGCGTCTACAAGCCCGTCGAGCCGTGCATGGCGGTGGCGATGAACTACAGGACCGGCGGGGTTGTCGGCAAGCTGGCAATCCAGAAGCAGACGCTGACGCTCGACGCCGGCTGCGTCATAAAGCACACGGCGAGGAGGTACGAGCGATGAGCGATTCGGCAGCCGAGATCAAGGGCGCGGCGGCGCGGCTGGCGGCGGCGATGCCGTCGGGCGGCAAGCGGCTGACGATGGAGTTCGGCACGGTCGTGGGCGTCCACGACACGGCGCTCGACGTGATGCTGCACGGCGCGGTGATGACGGTCCCGATGGTGCGCTCCTGCACGGGGTGCATCATCACCGACCGCGCCGTGATCCTGTCGCAGGGCCCGCTGGCCGTGTGCGTCGGCACGATGGCGGCGGTGTAGGCCGGCGTTACGGAGGCCTGAACCTGCAGTGTGGCGGGGAATGGGCCCCACCACACTGCAGAACGGGAAGGAGGCCGGATGGAGGTGCTCAAGCTTTTCGCGCCGTACGGCCCGGGGTGGCTGGGAGGCGTGCTGCTTGTGCTCGTCGCCTTCTACTTCGGCAGGCAGTTTTTGGACGAATACAAGGCCCAAAACGAGCGCAAGGCGAACATCGACCTCAAGCGCGAGGAGCGCAAACAGGAGGAGGTGGCCGAGCGGGCGCAGCGCGACCGCGAGCGCTCGCAGATGGAGGGACGCATCGCGGCCCAAATGGAGCGCAGCAACTCGCTCATGGAGGCAATGAAGACCCTGATGGAGTCTGTCGTGGCATCGAATGAAGTTCTCCATGCTGACTTGGCTCACAGCCAAGCGCGAAGCCAAGGCATGGCGCAAAAGGTTGACCACATCTGCGATCGGGTTGATTTGCTCTACGACAAAGAATCTGGGAGATAGGAGTACGAATGACTGAGATTCAAGCAGGCCTCACGGTCGCCACGGTGCTCGTGGTGCCCTACATCGTGCAGGCCATCAAGACGAAGGCCATGACGGGCAGCGTCGCCCGCTGGACGGCCATCGCCGTCTCGGCGGGGTGCGGCGCCCTCACGGCCATGGCGGGAGGCGTGCCCACCGACCCCTCGGCGTGGGTGACGTCCATCTTCGCGTGTGTCGGCGGCGTGCAGGTGGCCTATGCCGCCTTCAAATCCGTCGGTATCACGGACAAATGGCTCGACGCGCTGCTCGCGCTCGGCGACATCAAGGAGGACTAACATGGCAGATTTCGCGAACGTCCAACCGGACGAGTACAAGCTCCTCGGCTGCAACTTCTCGGCGGGACGACCCTTCGGCATCAAGGGCGTCACGATCCACCATATGGCGGGTGACCTCAATGCGGCCCAGTGCAACAGCATCTGGGCCGCCAACGGCTGCTCTGCCCACTACTCGGTCGACCGCAACGGCTACATCGTGCAGCACGTCAACGACACCGACCGCGCCTACGCTTGCGGCGACGGCATCGGCACGGGCGGCGGCAACGACACCACGATCTCCATCGAGCACGCCAACAGCGCGCGCGGCCCGTGGACGGTTCACGAGGCCGCTATCGAGAGCGGTGCGCACCTCGTGGCGGCGCTGTGCCTGTACTACGGGCTGGGCCGCCCGGCATGGATGGTGAACGTGTTCCCGCACAAGCACTGGTCGTCCACGGCCTGCCCCGGCGAGCTGGCCGGCTCGCAGCGCGACCACTACATGCAGCGCGCCGTCGAGTGGTACGACGCGATGGTCGGCGGCACGCAGCCGTCCGCGCCGACTGTGCAGCCCGCGGCGACCCCCGCTGCGCCTTCGGCGTCGCAGGGCGCGCCGGGCGGTTTCCCTCGCTCCACTGGCGCCCGTGTTCCCGTACACTACTCGCTGCACCTCAAGGGTGGCGGCTGGCTGGACGAGGTGACTGACTTCGGTGCCGGCGACGACGGCTTCGCGGGCTACCCGTGCCGACAGCATGACCTCCTTTGCGCCCGAGTTGATCGCGGTACGCTCAAGTATCAGGTCCACACCGTCGAGGACGGCTGGCTCGACTGGGTCGCCAAGGGCGACCGCAACGACACCGTAAACGGCTGCGCCGGTATCGCCGGCCATACCATCGACGGCGTACGCATGTACTACGTGACGCCGAGCGGCGAGGAGTACAAGCAGGCGTGGTACCGCTCCCAGACCACTGCGCGCGCCGGATGGCTGAACACCGTGTGCGACGACGGCTCTACCTATAGCGGCGACGACTACGCCGGTATCTACGGCGAGCCGCTCGACCGTCTGCAGGTCTGCGTCACCGACGGGGTGCCGTGGTAATGGCTTTCGTCATGGGCGCGGCGCTCGGCGCGATTTTGGGCAGCTTCGTCACGGTTGTCGCGCTCGCCCTGATCTGGGGCGGGAGCGACCGCGGGCGATAACAGCAAAAGGGGCCGTGGCGGTTCGTCGCCACGGCCCCTTTCTCGTATCCCTCGAATATCCTAAGTTGCCGCCAAACCCTAAGTACGGTCAGCGTGTTGCGGTACGTTCAGCGTGTTTTGCCTGTTGGTCAGCATCAAATAGCGAGCTGCGGCAAACTGTCTCAGTATTGCCGTATGCGGGGTCGTTGTTGTTACCCCAGGTTTTGCCCACCCAATCGTAGGCGAGCGAGCCGTACACCTGTGTTGCGATATCCATCGTGAATAGCAGCGTGCAATGGTGGCGAAGGAGCTTGGTGTTTCTTGGATCGGTGCCCGAACCGGCACTCATGCTCTTGTACTGGTTCCACTTCCCCTCCATTTCGTCGAGGTAGCGGTTTGCCTGCTTGGCGCCCGACTCGCGCGGTGACTTCTTCCAGTATTCCGGATCAGGGTTGCCCGAATCGTTCATATAGCTGGCTGGTTTGTATCCTCCGCCAAACAGCACGTATCCAGCAAACGAGAAATCGAACAGAATGGGAAATGTGGGCATCCAACACGTGAACTTATTGCCGCCGATACCGGGAAACGCCGCGGGGAAATCAAACGGAGTGATCTCTTGGTCCATGGTGGTGGGAATGATGGTGGTCGAGCCCGATTCCGCCTTTGCGGCCGGCGCGGTGACAACGGCCATGGGGGAGGAGAGCGTGTAGGTTTTGCCCTGATAGTCGAGGACAAAGCGCAGCTTGCATCCTTCTTCCAGAAGGCCCGATGCCGCATCGAGGAACTTGTCTTCGAGTGTGAACGTCGCCAGATTATCCGCGCCCGATGCGCTGGCCTTGACTTGGCCAATCTGCGTGAAGGTTTCGGGTGAGCTGCCCGCGGCGGGCGTCACTTTGTTGATGCACAGCGTTGCCTGTCCACCCTGTGGCAGATGTGCCTGCACGGTAAAGGCGTGCGTGTCGGGTTGCTCGTTTGCCGTGTCGTCCTTCGGCATTGCCATAAATGTGGCATCGGCGTACTGGATGTCCCATTCGTCGAACGTGAGCTGTCGAAAGTACGGCTCGCCATCGGAAAGCGGACGCGTGGGCGCGGTTATGGCGGTGCCGCCCTGGATGCGCACAAGGGGAATCTCGACATCGCGGTAGCCTGCCGTGCTAATGGAGATGCCGCCGTTAAAGTCGTATGCGTCGAGAAGCGTTGCCTCGTCCACGTAGCCTTCCGAAAGCGGCGCGACCTCAAAGATGGCCGTGCCTTCGTCATCGGTCGTGGCGGTGAGCTGCTTGCCTGCGGCATAGCGCGATGTGAGCGCGACCTGGGCACCCGCGATGGGCGTATTCTTGTTGGCGACGTCGACCACGACCACACCAAACATGGTGCGCGAGAGAACGAGCACCCTGAAGGGGTCTTTTTCGTCGGCATAGGCTTCGGTGGGCGCGAACGGCAATATGAAGGCGTTTGCGCTTCCCGGCACGCGCGGCAACATAATGCTCGCCAGCGAGGACGCTCCGGCAACAAGTAACGAACGGCGATCAAGCATCTTTGGCTCCCATCCCGCAAACATCGGAGGAAATAATCCAATTTTGCGAGAAGGTGTCCCGTGGCGGTAGTGCCGTTCAAGGGTCAAAATGTCCAATTTGAGTGCGCGAAAGCGTCAGGCCCCCGGAGCGCTTTCGATACGCCGGGCAGTCTGGCCGCTAGCGCAACATGTGGGCAACCAGCTCGGCGCGAGTTCCGATACCAAGCTTGGCATACACTCCTGATAGGCGGTTTTTGACGGTGCCCGGCGATACTCCCATATGGCGTGCGATTTCGGCGTTGGTCCACCCACGACAGGCGAGCATGGCCATGGTGAATTCCGTGGTCGTTAGATCGTCGGCCACGTCCTCGCCCGAATCGGGGTTGTGGATGCGCCGCCAGCCGTAACTGAATCGATACGTAATCTCGATGATGCGTGCGAAGTCGTCAGGGTATTGCGTTTTTAGACACGCCTCGATAAGCCCCTGCAAAAGGCCGTGGTGCTCGCCGATAAGTTCGACAAGGCCGTCGGGACGCGCAACGTCCCAAGCGGCTCCGAAGTGTGCCTTTGCGGCGTCGATGTCCTTGAGGCTCATGCAGGCCATGGAAGCCGACAGGTGCAGGAACAGCTCCGAGATGGGATAACTTCCCTGTTTCATGATCAGGGCGTTTTCCGCCATGCCCAGACTGCGGCCATATTCGCCGCGCAGGTACAGGGCATGCGCCATCACGTAGCTGGCGAACAGGCGCAGGCCTTCGGGCAGATGCGCCGCAAGCGGATAAAACTCTTCGGCAGAATACGGGGAAGGCAGGTGCAGCAGGACGCTCGCAGCGGAGGCGAACAGGATATGCGTGGCGTGGACGGCGGGCGATTCCTCGTCAGTTGGCGTATCGAGGATGCCCGCAAGGCAACGGCGGGCATCGGCGATACGGTTGAGTGACAGACTGGCGTATCCGCAGATAAGGCATGCGGAATAGCGCAGTGCGGGGTCGGTGGCGTCAAGATAGAGGCGCGCTGCCTCGGCAGCGAGCGTGGCCTGTCCGCGAAAGTACAGCGCTTCTGCCGTGGCAATGGCGCGCGAATCGGGGTCGGAAATGCCTGCAACCGCAGCGTCAATCTGGCCCGGCACAAAGGCAGTGCACATCAACGGCATGGGAATGCGCGGGTAGCCATCGCGGTCCATCTTCCATCTCCCATCAGGTGGCAACAATGCAGCAATTGTACTCCTGTTGCTCGGGACCCCTTTCGTTTTACTGTTCGGTTAACGCTGCGGATCGTTTCGGAAGGCTTACGAGCATGGTAGTCCCGTTCTCGGAACTTGCTTCGACCTCTACCGTGCCGCCGTGTAAGGCTGCAATCTCCCAAACAAGCGCTAGCCCGAGTCCTGCGCCGCCGTATGCCCTGCTGCGGGATTTATCTAGACGAAAGAACGGCTGGAAGATGCTCTCTCGGTACTGTTTGGGTATTCCCGGGCCCCGGTCCTCGACTCGCAGGAGCACGTGGCTGTCGCTGTCGCTGATGGAGACATTGACAGTCGAGCCGGAGCAGCTGTAACGGATGGCGTTTTCGACCAGATTAAACACCAGCCGATAGAGGAGCGTGTCGCTCCCGATTACTAAAGCGTCTCCAGCACAGTTGAGGGCTATGCTCCTATTTTCGGCAAGTGGCGCAAGGTCAGTGAGGACCTCTTCGGACAAGGGACCGAGTTCAACATCGTCCTCGCAAGGAACGCTGCGGAGCTCACTCATCTCAAGCAATACCTTGGTCATTCGAGACATGCGCTCGGTTTGTTCTTGTAGCAGGCCGAGCAGCTCGGCTGTTTCGGGTTGCAAACCGGAGTGCTCGGAGATGAATAGTTCAATCTGTGCTTGCATAAGGGCGAGCGGGGTGCGCAGCTCGTGTGCGGCGTTGCCGGTAAACTGACGCTGCCCAGAGAACCCTTCGCCAAGACGGGCGATCATGTCGTTGAAAGAGGCACTGCATCGTTGTAGCTCGGTGGGCACATCTTCACTGAGCCTGATTTCGCTTAGGTTGTCAGGCTGCACGCGCTCAACCTGGGCTGCAAAAGCCCGTAGCGGTTTGAGTGCACGGCCACTCACAAAGTATGCCAGCACGCCGCCAAGGAGTGTGACTCCAGCCGTGATGCACCAGGTTGTCGTGCCAAAAGACTCTTGTGCGTCGTTTACGACGATCGTGACCTTGTCATCGGGGGTCGCTTTCGTTGGGTCGAACGCCTGGGGCGAATCTTCGCCGGTTGCCTTAAAGGCCGAGATGTTACTGCCGATGGCATCCATGTAGCGCATGCCCGTATAGCCGACCAGGCAGTTCGTCAGCACGCATGCCGCACACGTGAGCAGTGCCGTCATAATCGTTATGCGCCATTGCAGCGAAAGCCTTTTCATTCGCTATCCTCCATAACGTAGCCCTCTCCAATCCGATTGCGAATCGGGTCGTATCCCAAAGCACTGCGTAGCTTTTTGCGGAGTGACGAGATGTGAACGCGGGTTGCGTTGCTAAAGCTGTTCACGCTGCTATCCCAAACGTGCTCGATAAGCTCCTCTTGACTTACCGGACGCCCCTGATTAAGCATCAGGTATTCCAAGATTCCCGTTTCCTTGCGCGTAAGAGATAAAGCCTCGCTGTCCACGGAAGCGATGCGCGCCTTGGTGTCAAAGCTGAGCTTTCCGCAGGTTAATACTATGTCGCTTTGTGCGAAGCGTCTGAGGGTGAGGCTGCGGATCCTTGCCGCAAGCTCGTCCAGATGAAACGGCTTGGTGAGGTAATCGTTGGCGCCGGCATCGAGTCCGGCGACTTTATCTGATACTTCGCCACGTGCGGACAGAATCAGTACCTTGGTCTCGCAGTCAGTTTTCCTAAGTTCCCTGAGTACGGTCATGCCATCGATACGGGGAAGGTTGAGGTCGAGTACCACGAGGTCGAAGGCCTCAACGTCCAGTAGGTCGAGCGCCTCCTGTCCGTCGTGACAGCAGTCGACACTGTACGCCAAGTTCCGCAAGCTGCGCGCGATTGCGTCGCACAGCGCCCGCTCGTCCTCGACGATCAAAATACGCATAACAGTCTCCTTGCACATTTCAAATCGCGCTTAACACGGATTTTATAGCCGATATGGTCCAATGGTCGCGTAACGAAAGGAGTGGTCAGGTTGTTCAAAGCGGTAAAACCCGTGGTACAGGTCGCTTTGTTGATCGTCGGAATTGCCATGGTGTGCTTTGGCGTTATGCGTGGCGAGGCAGATGCCGTGCTGGCCAAAGCGATTAGGCTGTGCTTGGAGTGTATCGGAATTGGATAAAAGAGAAAACACTGCGTCGCATGTTTTGGCTCGATTTCGCGGATTCATTCAGGCGGCGGCGACGCTCGTCACCAACATTCACCTGCCAAACTTTGCCAAGGGCGGCATCTATCAGGGCGCGGGAAAAACAGTCTGCGTACCCGGGCTTAACTGCTATTCGTGCCCCGCGGCATCGGGTGCGTGCCCCATCGGGTCGTTCCAGTCGGTGGTAGGTTCATCCAAGTTCAACTTTTCTTACTATGTTACCGGTACGCTCATTTTGCTCGGCGTGCTGCTGGGACGCTTTGTATGCGGCTTTCTGTGCCCGTTTGGCTGGCTGCAGGAGCTGCTTCACAAGATTCCCGGCAAAAAGCTTTCGACAAAAAAGCTCAAGGCGCTTACGTATATCAAGTACGTCGTGTTGCTGTTTGCCGTGGTGCTGCTACCCGTCTTGGTGGTTAACGACGTGGGCATGGGCGACCCGTTCTTTTGTAAGTACATCTGTCCGCAGGGTGTGCTCGAGGGCGCCATTCCGCTGGCCATTGCCAATGCCGGCATTCGATCTGCGTTGGGACAGCTCTTTACTTGGAAACTTGTCGTTCTCATTGCCGTGGTAGTGCTGAGCGTTTTGTTCTATCGCCCCTTCTGCAAATGGATTTGCCCGCTCGGCGCATTCTATGCGCTGATGAATAGGGTGTCCTTGTTGGGGATTCAGGTCGACGCGTGCAAATGCGTCTCGTGCGGCAAGTGTTCAAGGGTTTGTCAGATGGACGTTGATGTGGTCCGCGCGCCCAATCATGCCGAATGCATCCGGTGCGGAAAAGTGCATTGGGGCCTGCCCCGTCGATGCCATCAGCTATCGCTATGGCCTGGATGTGTCGGCGGAAAAGCTTCCCTTGACTGCCGATAAAAAGTAAACAAGCTTCGACAAAACGGAGGAATGACTATGAAGCTTTCTAAGATTGCGGCCCTGTTTATGGTGCCGGTGCTGGCCTTGTGTCTTGTGGCGTGCTCGGCACCTGGCGGCAATGCGAGCGAATCTGCGAGCTCCGATCCTAAGATCGCAGAACTCACTGCGCAGAAGCCGGCCAATGCCGACGAGGCCGCCGAGCTGTATGCGAAGCTCATGCAGAAGGAGAACGAGATCTTTTCGAGTGATAACGCGCTGTGGGAAAAGGTATTCAATGCGGCAAATAAAGACTCGGCAATGATTGAGGACGGCAGCAATTACGGCGATTTTCTGCTCAAGACCATCGACGGCGCCAAGGATGAGTTCACGGCGGATGAGCTTAAGACGCTCAAGGCCGGTGCACAGCAGATCAAGGAGATCGAGGACAAGCTCGAGAGCTTGGAGAAGGAGTTCCCCGGCTGTGGAAGCACGCCGAGTGCAGGCGAGAGCGTCGACGCTTCGACCGCTGGCATGACGGCTGGTGCCAATGCTTCGAGCGAGGCGACGAAGTTCCCCAGCTTTACGGGCAAGGACCTGGATGGCAACGACGTGAGCAGCGACGAGCTGTTCTCTAAGAACAAGGTCACCGTCATGAACTTCTGGTTCACCACTTGCAAGCCGTGCGTGGGCGAGCTGGGCGATCTTGAGAAACTGAATCAGGAGCTTGCCGAGAGGGGCGGCCAGGTCGTGGGCGTCAATTCCTTTACGCTCGATGGCAACAAGGGCGAGATTGCAGATGCCAAGGACGTGCTGAGCAAGAAGGGCGTGACATATAAGAACATCTGGTTCAAGTCGGATAGCGAGGCCGGTAAGTTTACGTCAAATCTGTTCTCGTTCCCGACAACGTATGTCATCGATCAGAATGGCAACATCGTAGGGGATCCAATCGTGGGAGCCATCAGCTCCGCTGAGCAGCGCGCAGCGCTCGACAATCTTATCGACCAGGCGATTGCGAATAGCGAGCAGTAGAAAACGCGTAAAGCATGGCGATGATCGCGCACCGCTGTGCGAAGTAGTCCGCTACCTTTCAAGATAAGCTCCACCATATAGAGGTCCCGCTCGGGACCTCTTCTTTTTGGGCGCCGTCCCGTTCGTTTTTGATGCGGTTCCCTACATTCCTCACTGGCGTCGGCAAAAAATGGGGATAGAGTAGGACAAACGCGTCGAATACGAACGGCGGGGGAGAGCGGGCGAGTGCGCCCGCGCGGGAGAGGTTGCCGTCCATGTTGGAGCTCAAAGGAATTTGCCAAAAGGTACGTTACCCAGTCGTTTACGCAGGTGGCGCTCGACAGCGTAAGCCTGGCTTTTCGCGATAACGAGTTCGTGGCCATTCTGGGTCCCTCGGGCTCGGGCAAAACTACGATGCTCAACGTTATCGGTGGGCTCGATCATTTCGATTCCGGCGACCTGCTGATCGACGGTATTTCGACCAAGGACTTTCACGATCGCGATTGGGATGCCTACCGCAACAACCGCATCGGCTTTGTGTTCCAAAGCTATAACCTCATTCCGCATCAGACCATTTTGGAAAACGTGGAGCTGGCGCTCACGCTCACGGGCGTGGGGCATGCTGAGCGCCGCCAGTGTGCGCGCGAGGCGTTGGAGAAAGTCGGCCTGGGCGAGCACGTTAACAAGCGCCCGAGCCAACTTTCGGGCGGGCAGATGCAGCGCGTGGCCATCGCCCGCGCCCTGATTAATGATCCCGAGATTGTGCTGGCAGACGAGCCGACCGGCGCTTTGGATTCAACGACATCCGTACAGGTCATGGACCTGCTCAAGGACGTGGCGCGCGACCGCCTGGTCATCATGGTCACGCACAATCCCGAGCTGGCGTACCAATATGCCACGCGCATCGTCAATCTGGCGGACGGCAAGATCACCGACGATTCCGACCCCTTCGATGTTGCCAAGGCCGCGCGTCGCGAGGCAAAGCCTACGCGCAAAACCTCGATGAGCTTTATGACGGCGCTGGGGCTTTCTGCCCGAAACCTCATGACCAAAAAAGGCCGTACGGCCATGACGGCCTTTGCGGGGTCGATTGGCATTATCGGTATCGCGGCGATCTTGGCGCTCTCCAATGGCGTGAACAACTACATCAAAAAGGTCGAGGAGGATACGCTCTCGAGTTACCCGCTTACGATCTCCAAGCAGGACTACGACCTGTCGTCCATGATGGGCGGACAGGGGGCTGTGGATGATGAGGCGTCCAACGGCGAGGATTTATCCGACGACGGCACCGACGGCAAGGCTCAGGGAACCGATAAGATTCCCGTGGTTACGGCCGTAAAGGATATGTTTGCGAGCGTTAAGTCCAACGACATGACGAGCTTCAAGGCATGGCTTGATGCCGGTGGCGACGGCATCGATAAAGAAGTTAACGCCATTCAGTACGGCTATGGCGTAACGCCGGTTGTCTATCGCGCGGGCAAGGGAGACGAGAGGCCTGTCCGGCTGGTGCCTAATGCCATGACCGAGGCCATGAGCGGAGGCGCGAGCTCGGCGGCAACGGTGAGCATGGAATCCATGGGAACCTCGGTCTTTAACGAGATGATTGACGACCAGAGCCTGCTCGACAGCCAATACGACGTCGTGGCGGGGCATTGGCCTACGTCTGCTAACGAAGCCGTGATGGTGCTTTCGAGTCGCGGCACGGTGGGCGACTACACGCTCTATAGCATCGGTGCGCTGAATATCGATGAGCTCAACGACCTGGTTAACAGTGCTATGACGGCTGACGGCAAGATTGAGACGCCCGAGTCCGGCACCGACTTTACCTACGACGATGCGCTGTCCACGACGTTTAAGGTGTTGTCGCCGGCCGATGCCTATCGTAAAAACGAAGAGACTGGCATGTGGACCGACATGTCTGGTGACGCCGACTTTATGGCCACCAAGGTTGCCGACGGTATCGACGTGCACATTGTGGGCGTGGTACGACCCAACGAGACGGCCAACGCGAGCGCGTTGTCTCCGGGCATTGTCTATACGCATGCACTAACTCGTCAGCTTATGGAGCGCGCCGCCGATTCGCAGATTGTGCGGGAGCAACTCGCCCACCCCGAGACGGATGTCTTTACGGGCAAAACCTTCGACGAACTGCAAGGCGAGGCCAAGCAGGGCGTGGATCTGGGCAGCATGTTCAGTGTGGACGAGGCGGCGCTGAAGAGTGCGTTTTCGTTCGATACATCTGCACTCTCGGGTGCAGCCAGCGGTATGGACCTTTCTGGTATCGATTTGTCCGGGCTGGACATTGACCTTTCGGACGTTGGGAGGGACATCGACTTCAGCGACATCATGGCCAAAGCGCCGGCCCCAGATTTCTCGGGCATCTTTGACGGTCTGGAACTCACGCCCGAGCAAATGCAGCAGGTGGGAACGCTTGCCAACCAGCTGTTTGAGGGCTTTCTGCAGTCTGATCAGTTTAGGGCACTGTCGCCCGAAGAGCTTAAGGATGCGTCAAAGCTCTCTGCCGCATTCTCGACATATCTTGAGAATGATGCCGCAGCCCAGCAATGCCTGGCTCAGCTCAAGGCCCTCGGCGGCGATTCCCTGGCAGAGCGTCTCCAGCAGGCGATGACCGACTATGTGCAAAAGCAGCTGGCTCCGTATCTGCAGCAGGCTATGGATCAGGTGATGAAGTCGATCAGCGATCAGATTGCGGCGACGGTGTCAGCTCAGCTCAGGGCAGGCGCAGCAGGGCTCATGGGCCAGATGGCGACGCAGATGTCGTCGAGTTTTGCTAACCTGGCGAGCGCCATGCGCGTGGATGCGAGTGCCTTTGCTCATGCCATCCATTTCAACATGGACGCCGAGGATCTGAGCTCGCTCATGATGAGCTATGCCAAGGCGTCGAAGCTCACCTACGACAACAATCTGACCACGTTGGGCTATGCGGACGAGGCGGACCCCATTTCGGTCAAGATTTTCCCGCGCGACTTTGAGGCCAAGGAGCGCGTGCTCGATTACATCGATGCGTACAACAAGCAGGTCAAAGCCGCTGGCCATGATGATCGGGCAATTTCGTACACCGACTACATGGGCATCATCATGGGTTCGGTGACCGACATCGTGAACACCATCAGCTTGGTGCTCATCGCATTCGTGAGCATCAGCTTGGTGGTGAGCTCCATCATGATCGGCATCATCACGTATATCAGCGTGCTGGAGCGTAAAAAGGAGATTGGCATCCTGCGCGCGATCGGCGCGTCGAAGCGCAACGTGGCCAACGTATTCAATGCCGAGACCTTTATTGAGGGGCTTATCGCCGGTGTCTTTGCCATTGTCGTCGTGGTGGCCGTGAGCTTTCCGGTTAATGCCTGGGCGCTTGCTGCCAAACAGGTGCCCAATCTGATGAGCCTGCCCGTGCAGGATGCGCTGGTGCTCATTGCGATTTCTGTGTTGCTAACGGTCGTTGCCGGCCTGCTGCCCGCTCGCAGCGCGTCCAAAAAGGACCCCGTGGAGGCCCTGCGCTCCGAATAGCGTGGCAAAGGAACGGTCCTTTGTCGCATTGAGCGGCTTGTGAATTCGAGGTCTAATACTTTTCCGAGAAGTGAACGAGTGAAAATAGACCCCCGAAGCATCGGCGCTTTTGTGATGCAATTTCCTGCGGTTTTGCCAGTCAAATCCTGCGGTTTTGGCGCCAGAAAATGTCGATGCTTCAGGGGTCCAAAAACGGTCGTTCACTTCTCGGAAAAGTATTAGACCTCGAGATATAGACGATGTTCGCGAGCGGCAATTAGATCAAAAGCCTTTAGTTCTTCTTTGCAGAGAGCATGAGCCTAATTTCCGGATGGGTGTATTCGTCGAATTCTTCTGCGGCCTCGGTGTCAAAGGTGTAGTACGACTTGATAGATTCGTCCTCCGTCTTGATGCTGATTTCTTCATATAGGGAGCCAGCTAAAAATGTCTGTTTAAATTCATCCGACAGGCTGCATGGCGTGAGGAGGCCCGGTGTGGCAACGGAAATGTCCAACCCGTTGAGCGGGGCGCAGAGCGTCGCGATATCCTGCTCGGCGCGGGCGAGGTTGTCTGCGAGGCTTGCCTCGGGGTCGATCTGACTGACGTAATCGACGTCCGTGAGCATGCCGTCTGCATCAAAAGAAAGGTAGACATAGGCAGCTTGAGCGCCAAGGTCATTGTCGCGCAGATAGCCGATAATGCGGTAGCCGTAGTCGTGATACGACTCGTATGGGTCGTCTGCCGCGACGCGTTCGCACACGGGCTCCAAGGCATCTTGCGCGATGGCGAGCTGCTCGGCGGCTGCAGCCTTTCTTGCCTGAAGCTCGTTATTTCCCTGGACAAACTGCGGGATGTAGACGCCAAGCAGCACAATGGCGGGCACTGCGATGAGCACGATAATCTGTTTCTTGGCGCTCGGAATCACAACGCCGTATGCGGCCGCCATGGCCTCGGCATTGCTCGAGGTTTCGGCCAGCACGTCTGCCGCCGTGGCGACTGCCCCTACGGCGCCGGCGACCTCCGCGGCGCCGCCCAGGTTGCGCGCGAGATCGTTATCACTGTTCTTGAGCAGGTGGCCGGCAGCTTGCGTGGCGAGCACACCGGCGACCTCCGCGGAGCGGTCTTTGTTGGTCTGGGCCACCGCAAGCCTGCCCTGCAGCTCCTTCCACTGTTTGCCCTGCATTCCAAAGCGCGGCGCAAGAGCGCAATAGCAAAAGATGGCGAGTTCGATTGCGGTGAGTGCGATGGCGGTATATATGCCCGCGGGTTGGAATTCCTTTTGATGGAACGCGATATCGTTGATCATTTGGAGCGGCAACATCAATAGGCATGCTACGAACGACATGACGAGTGCGGTCGCTGCGATTTTGGGGTATGTGCAGTACCGCTGGATGCGTTTCTTTTCTTGCTCGGTGAGCTGCTGCATGGGGCCTCGACTCTCATCGTTTTTCGGGGGCGATGCGCACACGCTCTTGAGTATAGATGAGTGGAGGATGTCTGTTGTTCATACATGGCGGTCAACAGCGTGCTGTTGGTGCTCGCTTGATCGTGGGCGCCATTCACCTTCGTTGCACAGCGACGACTGGTTGGCTGGTTGGCGTCAAGTAACCGCCTCCGCCTTGTGGGCCGCCTCAAGGACAAGGCATAATGCATGTGACAAAGGGGCAGTCCCTTTGCCGCATTGATCTGAGAGTAGATGTTGATGATTCTATCGTTGGCCCCCATGGAGGGGATTACCGGGCATGTGTTCCGTCGCGTGCATGCGGAGTGCTTTGGCGCACTCGATTGTTATTACACGCCGTTTTTGCCGCCGCCGCGGGTGGGCAACCGCTTTGGCGGCAAGGCGTTTAAGGAGATCGATCCTGCCAATAACCAGGGGCTTAACGTAGTGCCTCAGCTGATGTCCAAGAACGCGGACGAGTTTGTGTGGGCGGCACAGGTGCTCGCCGACATGGGCTATCGCGAGGTCAATCTCAACTTGGGTTGCCCCTCGGGGACGGTTGTCGCCAAGGGCAAGGGCTCGGGTTTCTTGCGTAATCTCGACGAACTTGAGGTGTTCTTGAGCGACGTGTGCGAACGCTCGCCGTTGCCGGTATCGGTCAAGACCAGGCTGGGGCTGGAGAGCGATGACGAGTATGAGCGCGTGCTCGATCTGTATTGCCGCATACCGTTGGCAGAGCTGATCGTGCACCCGCGCGTGCAAAAGGACCGCTATACGGGCTCGCCGCGCAAAGAGTTTTACGGCGAGACGCTGGAGCGTGCGCCGTTCCCCGTGGCCTATAACGGCGACATTTTCGATCTTGAGGATATGGATGCGCTGGTGGAGGCCTATCCCGGCACGCGCCATGTGATGCTGGGACGCGGCCTGCTTGCGAACCCCGCTCTGGCTCGCATGGTCAACGGCGGTCCCGCTGCCACGGTAGCCGAACTGCAGCGTTTCCACGACACGCTGTTTGCGGCCTATGCAGAAGAGATTGGCGGTAACGCGGTCTTTCGTATGAAGGAGTGGTGGTTCTACGCCAAGTGCGCTTTCGCCGACCCCACTACCGTTCACAAGCTCGTACGTAAGACTAAAAAGGTCGACGAATACCGCGCCGCCGTCGAGCGCGTCTTTCGCGAGCAGCCGCTTGCACCCATAGCCCGCTTCCACGGCTAGTTGGTCGTTGGGTGTTCCTATAGTTTTGTCAACTGGGAAATGCTGCCCGCGCGACTGAATCGCGGCATGCTGACGCCAGGCCATTCGGCCGGTGGGCTCCAATCTGTTCGGTGCGCTTCGGCTAGGCGGCGTAAGGCACCCTGTCCCGCATGACCGCGTAGATGACCTTCAGCCTCTTTCGCGCCAGCGCCTTGAGCGCCTTGCCGTGCGACATGCCCCGCTCTCGGCACCTGGTGTAGTAGTCACCCCATCTCCCCTCTGTCCGGGTAAGGCAGTTACATGAGAATATGAGCAGGTTCTTCAGTCTCTTGTTTCCTTGGCGCGATGCCGTCACCGAGGAGATCGAGGTTCCCGACTGGCGGTTGCGCGGCGCAAGGCCGCAGTACGACGCGAGCCTGTCGTGACTGGGGAAGTCTTCGATGTCGATGGAGATCGCGAGCTCGGAAGCGGTTTTGGGCCCGATGCCCGGCACCGTCAGGAGGCATCG
>ENA-OQDC01000203-OQDC01000203.1-human-gut-metagenome-genome-assembly--contig:-NODE-203-length-47289-cov-5.390547_pt1 | contig 47289 bp, 47 predicted proteins | sample MGYA00242770_ERZ504601 | MGnify/ENA primary metagenome ERZ504601 (study PRJEB26092, sample SAMD00036305) | human gut metagenome | host: Homo sapiens | study: EMG produced TPA metagenomics assembly of...
AGTTTTTTATCATATACTCAAAATCTACAGTTGGCCAATTACAAAATTAAAATTTCTCATTCTTCGCTTTAACAATAGCCTCTGCCATTTCCTGTACTCTCTGTGCTGGAGATGGTGCGTTTAAGATTCCAGAAGTTGCTCCTGTTCCGTCTGCTCCAAGTTTTACAACATTGTAGCAGTCTTCTGCTGTGCTGACTCCTGATGCGATCATAACTAAAACATCTGGATTGACTTCGTGAAGTCCTTTGACTGTTTCAATTGTATAAGAATCGTCTGCTACCTTACCTGTACCGATCAGATCTGTTGGCTCTGCTAATACAATATCTGGATCCATACATGCAACTGCTTTTGCTTCTACTGTTGAATCTGCACAAACGATCGTGATCATTCCAAGTTCTTTTGCTCTTTTGATCGTTGCATATAATTCAGACACTGTTTTCTGGTTTTCTGCATGATTTAAGAATACAGCTTCTGCTCCTGCTTCTTTTAAAGATTCTGGAAGTACATGTCCCATTCCTCGTCCTGGTGTTAATGAATCCATAGACTGTGCACATACGATCAGGTTTTCTGTATTTTCTTTGATCAGTCTGATATCTGCATATGGGCATGTAAAATAAATCTGAAGTCCTGTTTCTTTTGCTGTCTTGTCTGCTGCTTTTGCTAATTCTAAGCTTTTTTCACCATATAAATAAGATTTAGGATTAACAATTAAAAATGGAGATTCTGCTTTTGCCATTTTATCTTTTCCCCCTATTCTCCGATTACGATGATCTTACATTTTCTTGTTCTTTCTCTTGTTCTGTCAAAGTCTACAAAATATACATATCCTGTAGCTCCAACTCCTAATTTTCCTTCGTCAACTTCTAATGTTGCACTGGAACCGATCAGTGTTGATCTTAAGTGGGCATCACCATTAAATAAAGCTGTTCTATCTCCGTTTGGAAGATATGTATCTGCATCTGGCCATGATTCTACAGCCTTATAATGTTCTTCTCCTGGATAATTATACTGATCTGCACTTACATGATCAGGAATGATCTTCTTTAACACATCGTTCAAATCTTCCTGTAAGAACTCATCTCCTGCTTCATTATAATCATGTACAAATTCTTCAAAAAATACAGAACATGTTGTATGTGGAGAAATGACTGTACAGATTCCATTCTGGATTCCACTTTTTTCGATTGCTTCTCGAACCTGTGGTGTGATATTTACATATGTTGGAGTTTTACCATGTGATTTTAATAAGATCGTTTCTTTATAAACTGCCATTTTTACGCCTTCTTTCTTTGAACTATTTGATTTTCTGGAATACTTTGATCGCACGTTTTACATCTTCTTTGATTGCTTCTGTCGCAACTAATGACATAGAATCATAGAATAATGGTTTGCTGTCGTCAGCCCAGTATTCTTTTGATGCTTTTCCACCTGCTGTATTCATGTATGTATAATAGTTCACTTTACAAATACCATTTTCAATTGCTACTGCATAGTCTTCATCTGATACACCAGAACCACCATGCATAACAAGTGGAATATTTGTTGCTTCACGAAGTCTTGCGACTCTTGGAAGATCTAATTTAGGCTCTGTAAGATATACACCATGTGTTGTTCCAAATGCAACGGCAAGGCAATCTACATTTGTCATTTCTACAAATTTCTTTGCAACTTCAGGATCTGTATAGATGTTATCTAAATCTTCATAATCATCTGTACTATCAGCTCCTGCACCTTCACCCTGTACGACTTTTGATGTAAAGATATGACCGAGTTCAGCTTCTACGCTTGCTCCTACTGCATGTGCGATCTTAACGATCTCTGCTGTTTCTGATGCGTTTTCTTCGAAAGATTTTGCTGATGCATCATACATTACAGAAGTAAATCCCAGTCTTAATGCCTGTACGCATCTTTCAAAACTTGAACCATGATCTAAATGTAATGCCACAGGAACTTTCGCTCTCTCGGCATAATATTTCATAACAGGTCCAATTTCTTCTAAATCGATCAGATCATCATGACTCTGTGCATGCTGTAAAATAACAGGTGCATTTAATTCCTCTGCTGCCTGTATGATTCCTCTGATCGCTTCTAATGTTGTTCCGTTAAAAGCACCAACTGCTTTATGTTCAACCTTTGCCTGGTCAAGTAATTCTTTTAATGTTACCAACATCTATCTTAATTCCTCCTAAACTCGTTTCGCTTTCTGAGCCAATCTCGCTCTGCCTGCTTTTCTTGCTTTTGTGATAACAGAGTGTGGATTTACTCGTTCATCCAAATCATAAAAATAATCTATAATATCTTTATCATCATCAAATTCAGATACTCTAAGCCAGTATCTGCCTTTTAATAGTCCACCTTTGTCGATGTTCATATAGATCTTTGTGTTTCCTGCTACCATTCTCATAGAGAAAGCTGTCATTTCACTGATCTTATATGTATGTTCCTTGTTGTATCCACGAAAAGTTATAGTTTCTTCGCCAAGATCAAATTCGTACGGATTACTCAAGGATACAAACTCATTCCAAACATTATATACGCAAATAATTAATACAAACATCAGCAAACCATCAAATCCGGTCATCACCTGTCTGATCAGGCAATAAAGCCCGATCAGAAGTGTGAATATTCCTGGTATGGTATGCTGAATGAGATAATGCGATTTTTTATATATATAACTTTTCATAAATACATTTACCTCTTTCTGCTGTTTTATATCTTAGTTTTGTTCAGCATGTGCTGCTTTGATAATACGTTTTCTGTTTAAGAAAGCTAATGCAAGTGCGATAACACCAACAACTGCTAATGCAACGATACTTAAGTTACCTGCTCTGTAGATTACCCATGTTAAAGGGTTAGCTCCATCACAGATAGAAGAAATCTGTGTTACACCATTGTATGTAGCGGCATCTACTGTATGAGCTACAGATGTTGTAACTGCTGCAAGGTCAGTTGAAATATATAAACCACCTGCTAATACAATGATACCTGTGATGATCGCACGGAATCCGTTACCACCAACTAATGGAACGATCAGTACTAACATATATGGGATGCAAGATAAGTCAGCCATTGGTAATACTGTGTTTCCTGGAAGGATTACTGCTAAGAATACTGCTACTGGTACAAGGATTAATGCTACTGTTAATGTGATAGGATGTCCTACACCTACAGCTGAATCAAGTCCAATGTAGATTTTTCCTCTGTTAGAAAATCTCTTAGAAATGAATGCCTGTGCTGCTTCTGAAATAGGCATAAGTCCTTCCATAAGTAATGATGCCATTTTTGGAATCAGTACTAAAGCTGCTCCTAAATATATACCACTTGTTAAAATATTTTTAAGATCATATCCTGCTAAAGCTCCGATTACAATACCTAATACTGTACCAATTAAGATTGGTTCTCCGAATACACCAAATTTCTTCTGTAATTTTTCAATGTTGATGTCGATTTTGTTTACACCTGGAATTCTGTCCATAACCCAGTTGATCACGATTGCAAATGGTACATAAGCTGCTGAGAATCCGTGAGGAATAGATACTCCAGGCATTCCTAATACTTCTTCTGCTTTTGGTGCTGTGTAGTCAGCAATTACAAATACGATAATGATGTTGATGATCGCTGCGATGATTCCATATGTAAGGTTATCTGTAACGATTGCTACTAAAGAACCTGTAAAAGCGAAATGCCAGTAGTTCCAGATATCAACGTCGATTGTCTGTGTTGTGTTTGTAAGTAACATGATAATGTTAATAATCAATCCGATTGGGATGATCAACAGACCTACTGTTGTTCCCATAGCGATAGCTGCTGCAGCTGGCCATCCTACGTCTACTGTTGTAAGTGATAAATGGAATCTTGTTGCCATCTGCTGTACAGCTGGTGCAAGATATGTACCGATCAATCCTACTGCAAGGTTTAATCCGATGAAACCTACACCTACTGTAAGACCACCTCTTAAAGCTTTACCAAATTTAGCCCCTAAAATAACTCCGAAAATTGTTAAAATGATTGGCATCATGACGCTTGCGCCTAAGCCGTTAATATAACTGAAAAAATCAATAACTGCCTGCATGATTTTTCTCCCTTCTTATCTCTCTTTTTCTGATAGTTTTTCTTATTTATTCATCTGTTCTTCAACGTCGCTGAATAATTTGTCTGCTCCAACACCAGTTAATAATGGAAGTCCTGGTAATACTGGGCAAGGCATGTTTGCTCCAACTACTGTTGTTGCGATCGCGAAGTCAGCACTCTTACCTTTTTCAGCAAGTTCTGATACCTGACACTGTTCGATCTGATATTTTCCTGAATATCCATGTTCATCCAGATATGCTGATACCTTCTGATTTGCCACTGTTGATGTTGCTACCCCTGATCCACACGCAATAATAATTCTCTTCATATTAATTTCTCCTTTCTATGTATGCGTTTTCTCATTTTTCTCTATCAATAAAGTCATTATTTCTCTACCAGAGCTGTCATAACCTCATTAATCTTGTCCTGATCTTTTGCCAGAATTTCTTTCAATGTATTCTGATCCTGACAAAGACTTATTAATTTCTGAAGCATTCCCATCTGATCTTCTTTATGTTTGATGGAAAGCATAAATAATAATGAAACTTCTGTTGTCTCTCCTTCCATTCCCATAACATTAAATGTTACTGGTTTGTCTAAGATTCCCAGACAAACTGCTGCATTGTTTACATGTTCTGGATCAGTATGCGGAATTGCTACATTGATCTCTCCTACAGGAAGTCCTGTTGGATAAATACTTTCTCTTTTTACAATTGCATCTGCGAAAGTATCTTTTACATACCCTTCTTCTTCCAATGCAGATGCCATCTGCTTAATTACTTCCTTGTCGTTGTCACCTGATAAAGTAACTGCCAAATAACTTTTTTCTTTGTTACTTATTATCTTGTCCATTTTAAGCTCTCCCTTTTTATTTATATTTTTTGTTTCTGAAAACTATTGATCATGTCTAAAACTGCCTGCTCATCTGGGAGCGAGTCAAATTTGTTCATGTTGTTTTCATCTCCAAAAATTTTCATCATATCATAAATGGCCTGATTGATACTTTCTGCACTTTTAATGCTCATTCCTATGACGTATCTGACCGGGTCATTATAAACACTTCCAAATTCAATCGGTGTCTTCAATCTGACAAATGAAGCCGCCTCCTTGATCGCACCTTTGCTGCAATCTGCATGAGGAAGTGCCATTCCCTTACTAAACAACAATGTATGGTCCATGCTTTTTTTACACTGCTTACCATTTCTTCAACGTATTGTTCTGTTACTGTGTTTGTATCATAAAGAAGTTTTCCCGCACATCTTATGGCATCTTCCCAGTCTTTTGCCGGATAATCCATTTCAATGCGTTCTTTGGATAACAGATTGTAAAAAGCTCCTTGAATATCTTTTTGAGGATTTTGTTTTATCACTCTGTTTTCCTGTTCTTCTATCTCTTCCTGCTCTTTTTCTTTCAATTCAAATACTTTTTGCTGTATTGTAAGAATATCCTGATCATCAAGCATTGGGCTTCTCACTGCCACATTTGGCAGTTTTGAATTCGGTAATGGAATAGTTGAAATTATCATCCTCGCTCCAGACTGCTCGATCTCATTCATATTGTGATGAGATGATACACTGACAATATCTATGATATTTTCTAATATCTTAAGTTTTGCCAACATAAACTGAACAGTTCCTCTTCCTGTCGCACAAACAAGTGCTACCGGAATTTTCTTATTTTTATTACTTTGTATCTTTTCTTTTTCTATCACTGATGCAAAATACAAAACAAGAAACATCACTTCATCTTCTCTAAATTTCTTTCCGATAAAGTTCTCTAAATTTTCAAGTTCTTTATGTACGATCTGAAGGATTTCAGGATAATCATTGATAATCTCATCTTTAAATGGATTTACAAGAACTTCTCCATTCATAACTCTGTAAACTGCAGATTTCATATGTGCAACCATCAGATCATACAGTCCAAAATCCAGATAAAAATCGATTCCTAACTGACCTGAGATCAAATGAATTGCTTCTGCGATCATCACATTGATATCTAATGAGGTTGCACTGTTTCGCTCACCTTTTAAATATCTTTTTCCTCTAAGATGTTTTGTGAACATCAAAATTTCTTCTTCTGTTATCTTTACATCATATTTTCTTCCAATTTTATTTAAAACAGATTTGCTGAAAGGATATTTTGAACTGATCTCTATTTCTTCTTTTGATTCATCATTGAAGCTTATAAGATATTTACCCTGATCTAATCGATTCAAAATGATCATCAATTCAATGCCTGCTTCATAAAACGAATAATCTTCCAGGATAACACCTGTCTCTTCTTCCTCTTCCAGCAGAATGTTCTTAAGATTTTCAAAAGAGTTCATTGTATCGAGTTGCTTTAAAAGCAACCACCAATATACATTCAACGTATATCCGTTTTGGTAATATTCTTCACTGTTAACTTCCATAAGTTTCAAAATATTTTCACGGATCTGTGTCTCTGTTGCTTCGATCACATATCCAACATGTGGTTTTGCTTTTAAAGTCATTTCCCTGTCTTCGAACCAGCTTTTCAACTCCTGAAGATCATTTAAAATTGTATTTCTGCTGACTCCAATTTCATTTTTAAGCATATCCACTGTGATGTATTCTCTGCCGTTTAAAAGTATCAAGGCTAAAATTGTATGTCTCTCATTTTTTAGTCATGGTGTAAGAATAGAAATTATAATTTTGAATAAATTTTTGCAAACTCTTTCACATCGATTTGGTCTTTATCTTCGATACTCAGTTCTCCTTCGCTGTTCTCAAAGATTGTTGGTAATCCAGCTTCCATAAGATCATCATTGATACTCTTAATTGCTAATCTTATAGAGCGCTCCTGAACATTATATTTATCTTTAAATGCTGCTACCGTTGATTTATCATTCCAAATCAGCTCACTGAATATTTTATTCTCTCTTCGGTTCATCTTATCACCCATTTCCCTTCGACTTGTTTTTATTATAATTTCTGATTGGATCTATTTGAAGTCCAAGTTAACGTCAAACGTTTTTATTAATTTGTACTAATTCTACGATTTATTATCTTATTTTTTGTATCTTTCTACCAACAAACGTCCAATTTACGTGGTTTGTGTTTTATTTTTTTGCAAAAAATAATTGCCAGATTTTGAAAAAAATCTGACAATTATCATACTTTATAATTTAATTTTCTTCATATATCAACAGCTTTAGCTGCTCAATTAATCTTTTGTAAATTACTGCTGAAATGCATTCAGTAAGTTAGGGATCATCTGTTTCTTACGTGACATAACTCCTGGTAATACTGCGATCTTATCTTCTGGTGTTACATCAAATCCACGCTCGATCACACCTTCTGCATCTGGTCCGCAGATTAATAGATGTGTTGTCTCTTCTAAGATATTTGTTAACATAAAGAATACATAGTCAAGTCCCTGTTCTTCTTTTACGGAATCCATATACTCAAGGATTGGTGCTTTGATATCATCTAATTCACCCTGATCCATAGATGTAATCTGTCCAACACCGAAGTTAATTGTATCAGCGTTGAATTTCTTGTAATCCATATAGAAAATTTCGTTTGGAGTCTTACCACTTAAATCACTTCCTGCACGGAACATAGCTTTTGCATGCTCTTCTACATCAACACCTGCGATAGCAGCTAACTCTCTTGCGATCTGCTCATCAACTGGTGTGCAAGTTGGTGAACGGAACATTAATGTATCAGAAAGGATTGCTGAACACATTAATCCAGCCATCTCTTTTGTGATCTCGATTCCCTGTTCACGATACATCTGAGCAATAATTGTTCCTGTACATCCAACTGGCTGATTTCTGAAGTATACAGGTGAAACTGTTTCCACACTTCCGATTCTGTGATGATCGATGATCTCCATGATCTCGCATTCTTCTAATCCTTCGACAGCCTGGGATACTTCGTTGTGGTCAACTAAGATTACCTGTTTCTTGCTGAATTCTAAAATACGACGTCTGGAAATAAATCCTACGAATTCATTATCTGAATTCAATACAGGGAAATAACGGAAACGTTTCTTTGTCATCTCTTCTTTGACATCATCGATATAATCTGTTTCATTAAATGATACAATCGTATCTGTTGCCATAATGTAAGATACTGGCATAGCCTGGCAGATTAAACGGCTTGCTGTAAATGTATCGTATGGTGTTGTGATGATTCTGCAATTTTTTTCTTTGGCAAGTTCTAATACTTTATCACTTACTTCTGTTCCCATACATACAACAATACACTGTACTCCTGTCTGAAGTGCACCGATCTGTGCATCTTCACGGTTTGCAACGATCACTGTATCTTCCGCTGTTACAAACTCTTCCATTGTGTCAACACTTGCTGCAGATACTGTTAATTTACCTTCTGTGATATATCCTTCAATATCTCCTGTCTGAAGTGTTCCATCTAATGTTTCAACTACATTCTTGTATGGTGTTTTTGATTTCGCAAGAATCTCATTATCATAAACATCCATGTCTGCTTTTAAAACATCACTGATAGATACAAGTCCGATCATTTTCTTTCCATCTAATACTGGAAGAGATACAATCTTCTCTGTCTGCATCATCTCTCGTGCAGATTTCAGTGAATCTGTTAGTTTTGCCCCTTTAACAGAATTTAGGTTAACATCTGTAAGTCTTGGTCTTACATCACTAACATATTTAGGATCTTTGATTCCAAATGTATCGAGAACATATCTTGTTTCACCATTGATATTTCCGGCACGATATGCTTCGTATCCATTCCCTTCCACCTGATTTTTAAGATTTGCATATGCGATCGCAGAACAGATAGAATCTGTATCTGGATTGCGATGTCCAATTACATATACTTTTTTCATTGTTCCTCCTTCTTTCTTGGCAGCCTTATTGTGAATGTCGTATACTCATTCTGGCTGGTTGCTTTAATAGTTCCATCATGAAGCTCGATGATCTCTTTGGCAATAGCAAGTCCAAGACCTGCACCACCTGTTTCGGATGATCTCGCTTCATCTAATCTGTAAAATTTCTCAAACAGGTTGTTTAATTGATGTTCTGGTATCGTCTTGCCCTGATTCCTTACAATAACATCTGCCTCATCTCCATCGATCATCCCATAAACCTCGATCAGAGAATTTGGATAGCAATATGAAACTGCATTCCGAAGCAGATTCTCAAAAACCCTGGCAAGTCTGTCCGGATCACCATAAATTAATATTTTATCATCTACCTCTATCTTCCACTCTAATCCTTTCTGCTTAAATACCGCAGCAAAAGAATCCATCACTTGTTCAAGTAGAACATAAAGATAAAATTCCTTCTTATCTAATGTGATATTCTGAAGATTATATCTTGTAATCTCAAAAAATTCATTGATCAGTTCGCCCAGTCGTTTCGCTTTCTCAAGTGAAATCCCGGTATATTTTGCTCTCTGTTCCACCGGCATATCCGGTGCTTCATTGAGCAAGGATAAATATGCAATAATTGAAGTCAGCGGTGTCTTAAGATCATGAGCAAGATATACGATAATATCATTCTTCCTTTGCTCACTTTCCTCTGCGATCCGTCGCTGCTCTTTCAATGTTCCTTTGATCTCATTTAACTTATTCTCCAGTGGATTCAATTCTGGAGGGAGTAAAATATGATCTTTGGACTCATTTAAGATCATCTGAATACCGCTTTCAACCTGTTTTAGATAAGTTGTAAATTTTGACATACCCAGATAAAAGCTTAACAAAAGTAACAGAAAAAATCCAGCACCAATGATCATTGTTTTATTCTGCATAAAGATCAGACGATATATACGGATTGCTTCTATCTCATCCATGCCAAGCCGTTCAAATATATAAACAACCGTTTTGGCAAACGGATCCTGAAACACCCCATCTACAAAAATATCAAGTATAAAATATCCGATAAATGCAACAATAAGGCTGATTCCCAGTGTCTGCAATATGATCCTTATCTTTAAACTTCTGTATTTACTCCTCAACTTTGTATCCAACTCCCCAAACTGTCTTGATCAGCTCTTTGTGTCCCATGACATCTCCAAGTTTCTCCCTGAGATGTCTGATATGTACCATAACTGTGTTGTTATTGTTCTTAAAATATTTTTCTTTCCACACCTGCTCAAACAGATTCTCGGAGCTTATTACTTTGCCTCTGTTCTGAGTCAGGATCCAAAGTATAGAAAATTCCAATGGAGTTAGTGTAATTTCTTCTTCTCCATAAGTGCACTGATGTGTCGCACGATTCAGAATAAGTCCTGAAATCTCCAGAGTATCTTCCTGATCAGATCCAGAACCATCGTTATATCTTGTAAATCTTCGTAGCTGTGCTTTTACTCTCGCCATAAGTTCAAGAGGTTCAAATGGCTTCTCAATATAATCATCAGCTCCTAATGTCAATCCATTGATCTTATCCATGGATGATACTCTTGCAGTCAGCATAATAACTGGAAAATTGTGCTTTAATCGGATCTGTTTTAAGATTTCAAATCCATCAATATCCGGCAACATCACATCAAGGATCGCCAGATCAATATTCTCGTGCTCTACACATGCAAGTGCATCTTTTCCATTGTAAAATTTAAATACATTATAATCTTCATTCTTTAAATATAATTCAATAAAGTCAGCAATTTCTTTTTCGTCATCTACTACTAATACTGTTGACTGTCTCATCTGCTTCCTCCTTGTTTACCTTTACCCCCAGGGATCACCTGAAATCTGTGCCCTGTTTCTTCCTCTTCCAGTTCTTCTCTTGTATGACCTTTTAGTGCATATACAGGAACTGTCTTATAAAGTTTAAGAATCAGGTCACAAAGAGTTCTCTGTTCTTCTCTTGCATTATCTTCTAACAAGCCTGTATACGCCTCTGTAATTTCTGTATATGTTACTCCGTTTTGAATCTTTACAACCAGTGATTTTACGATCATCATAGCCTGATACTGATCATCCTCTATATTCTGCATGACAAAATCAAATAAATCTGGAATACCACTCCAATGTCCAACTCCATTTGACAAGGCTAATTCTTTGTACTGATCTTCACTGTAAATCTTCCAGGAAATATCTTTGTTAATGGTCCATTTGATAAACACATCATTCCTGTCATCCACCTCTCTGCTTGCATAGATCAGTCTTAAATTCGTCTGATTTCTCAATAAGATACCAGACTGCCAGAATACAACTCTGTGCATCACAAATTCTTCCAACTCATCATATGTCATATCTTCTATCATGTTATCCCTGATGATCTCACAACATTCATAAATATCCAGAATACCATATAAAAATAACATTCCAAATAAAATATTCTCAAGTCTTGTGTATTCTTCCATCTGAGCCTGTGTCCGATGACTCTTAAGCGAAAAGAAAAATTTGTCTTTTGCCTCCATATTAATATAGATCGTATCATCTTCATAAGAGAGAAATCCAAGAAAATGCAACTGTTCCAGTTCTCTTAAATACATCTGCGCGATCAGGCTTTCTCCTTCCATCTCCCAGCACTGTAATAAAAATTCAATTGCTTCCTGTTGCAGCATCTTCATCACAAGCTGTGGTCTATCATAAAGTTTCTCTGCAACTTTAGCTGCCAGAGATATCTCTGCTTCTCCATCATTAAAAGGGGCACCGAGTCTCTCGCACACAACCATAAGGTTCACCTGCGGATTCGTTGCGAGTTCTTCTACAAATGTTCTTCCTGATGCTTTTATCAATGACATAACTATCCTGCCCTCCTTCGTTTCAATCTTATAAAGTATATCTTATCAGACCCCTCCCGTCCAGTGGGACATTTAAAAAGATTTCTTTAAAATAACTCTCTGATCTTATCAATCTTTTCTTTCGTCATGCGATATCCCATATCATATGTCTGCTTCAATACATCAATATCCTTTTCCAGACTTTCAATTGGATATTCTGGCCTTAAGATTACTGCTTTTCCTTCTTGTTCGAGTTTCTCACAATATCTTACTGTTTTGTTATATTCGATATGTCTCTTCATTAAAAGTTCCGGCAAATGTGGATATTTTCTCTTCAGTAGTTTCGCTGTGATCTTATGGCTTCTGCTTAGTTCTTTTCTATATCCTTCAGGTCTAGTTAATACGATCAGATTCTTCTCATTGCCATCTTTGATTGACTTTCTGATCGGGATCGGATCTGCCAGTCCTCCATCATAATATGGCTTTCCATCAACATAAATCGCTGGAAATACAAGTGGTATCGCACATGTTGCACGAAGCATCATACACTTTTTGTCTAATTTCATCCATCTTTATATTCTACTTTTCCTGTCCATGCATTGGTCACTCCAACTCGGATTCTTCCTTCGTATTCATAAAATGTCTTCCAGTCAAATGGATATAACTTATTCGGAATCGTATCATATACAAAATCAAGTCCAAAGAGACTTTTATCTTTTAATAAATTTCCTGCTCCTAAATATCGTTTATCATTTCTATGATTCATAAGAATCTTTAAATTACGTTCTTTTTGTTTTGAAATATATGAAAATCCATCACAAATCCCCGCTGATACACCGATCATATATGGAAACATGATATCTTCATCTAACAATGCATCCATCACTCCGGCACTGAAGATTGGACGGAATGTTCCGCCTTCTAAAATAATACCTGGCATGTTATGTCCTCCCATCGAGTAAAAAATATCACTTTATCTCTCCTAAATTTTATAATAAGTGACACTTGTTAAATATTATATCACGTTTTCATAATAGAATGTTACATTTACTCAAAGAAATTATGAAAAGAATTCGAATTTTGTGTGAACAAAAAATAACCTTTTTTTGTTGATATATCGTGCCCTCGATGGTACAATGTTGATGTAACTGAAATGGGAGCTTAAAAGGTGATACCTTAGCTGAGAGGAAACTTACGTTTCGACCATGGACCTGATACGGGTAATGCCGTCGTAGGGATTTGGATGCTATGAATACAAGACGAACTGTAAACGGGCATCAGAATGTACCTTTAGTTTGTCTTTTTTTATCTCAACATATCTATTTTAGATTTTGACGATAAAATTATAATTTAAACCGAATAAAGTCTCCCAAAATTTTATATTTTGGAGGTATACATTTTATGAATTACACAACTCAGATGAATGCAGCAAGGCAGGGAATTATAACAAAAGAAATGGAAGCTGTTGCTACTTATGAAGGAATCGATGTGAAAGATCTTATGGCTGAAGTTGCAGCTGGCACGATCGTTATTCCTGCCAACAAGAACCATAAGTGTTTAAAACCTTTTGGTATCGGAAATTCCTTAAAGACAAAGATCAATGTAAACCTTGGTACATCCAGAGACTGTTTAAACTTAGATGTTGAGATGGAAAAAGTAAATAAAGCTGTTGAGATGGGTGCTGAAGCGATCATGGATCTTTCTTCTTTTGGACATACTCACGTATTTCGTAAAAAACTTGTCAATGAATGTCCTGCGATTCTTGGTACAGTTCCTATCTATGATGCGATCGTTTATTACAATAAAGCACTCAAAGACATCACATCTCGTGAATGGATCGACGTTTTCAAGATGCATGCCGAAGATGGCGTTGATTTTATGACGATCCACTGTGGAATCAATCGTAACACTGCAGATCGTTTCAAAGCGATGAAGCGTAAGATGAACATTGTTTCCCGTGGTGGTTCCTTAATCTTCGCATGGATGGAAGCAACTGGTAATGAAAACCCATTCTTCGAATATTATGACGAAATCCTCGATATCTGTAATGAATATGACGTAACTTTAAGCCTTGGTGATGCATGCCGTCCTGGATGCCTTGCTGATGCGAGTGATATTTCACAGATCGAGGAACTGGTAACACTTGGTGAATTGACTGCACGTGCATGGAAAAAGGATGTTCAGGTTATGATCGAAGGTCCTGGACATATGCCAATGGATCAGATTCAGGCGAATATGAAGATTCAGCAGACGATCTGTCATGGAGCTCCATTTTATGTACTCGGACCTCTTGTTACAGATATCGCTCCTGGATATGACCATATTACTTCTGCAATCGGTGGTGCGATCGCCGCTGCATCTGGAGCAAGCTTTTTATGCTATGTAACTCCTGCAGAACATTTACGTCTGCCTAATGTTGACGATGTAAAAGAAGGAATCATGGCTTCTAAGATCGCAGCTCATGCAGCAGATATCGCCAAAGGTGTAAAAGGTGCCATGGACTGGGATAACCAGATGGCAGCTGCCAGACAGAAACTTGACTGGGAAAAACAGTTCGAACTTGCTCTTGACCCTGAAAAGGCAAGAAGATATCGTGCAGAATCTACTCCTGAAAGAGAGGATACCTGTACAATGTGCGGAAAGATGTGTTCCGTACGTAACATGAATGCCGTCCTTGCCGGAGAAGATGTGGACGTCATCTAATACTTTTAAGCATCCAGACTGTTTTTATTTTAGACCTCCGGCACATGTCAGATTCTATTTTTCGTATCTGAATATATATATGAAAGAAGGTACTTTATATTATGAGTAATGAAAGAAATGGCTTCTCCAGCCGCTTAGGATTCGTCCTCGCAACGGCCGGATCTGCCGTAGGTCTTGGAAACATCTGGAGATTTCCATACCTCGCTGCCAAATATGGTGGAGGAACTTTTTTATTGACTTATTTAATCCTTACTTTAACGTTTGGATTTTCATTAATGATCACTGAAGTTGCATTAGGAAGAAGAGCTGGAACCAGTGCGATCCGTGCATTCGGACATTTCAATAAGAAATACACATTTATCGGTTATCTTACAACACTGATCCCATTTATCATTTTCCCTTATTATTGTGTGATCGGTGGATGGGTAACAAAATATGCACTTGTTTCTATTCAAGGTGGTATCCACGATGCTGCTTCTGATACATTTTTTACAGGATTTATCAGTAAATCTGCAGAGCCTATGATCTGTCTTCTTGTATTTTTGATCGTTACTACTTTAGTTGTTGCTGGTGGTGTCAAAGGTGGTATTGAACGTGTCAGCACGATTATGATGCCGGTACTGATCGTCTTACTGATCGGTGTATCCGTATTCTGTATTACAAGACCAGGTGCTATGGCCGGAGTTGCATATTATATCAAACCAAACTTAAAAGATTTCAGTCCAACAACGATCTTAGCGGCACTTGGACAGCTGTTTTACTCTATGTCACTTGCCATGGGTATCATGGTAACCTTTGGTTCTTACATGCCAAAGAAATCCGATCTTGAAAAATCTGTAACACAGGTTGAGATCTTTGATACCGGAGTTGCTTTCCTTGCAGGACTTATGATCGTTCCAGCTGTATTTATATTCTCTAACGGAGATTCTTCTATGCTTGCGAAAGGACCATCTTTAATGTTCGTTATGCTTCCTAAAGTATTTAACAGCATGGCATTTTCAAGCATTATCGCAGCTGTATTCTTTATTTTAGTGTTACTTGCAGCACTTACTTCTTCCATTTCGCTGCTTGAGACACTCGTCGCAGTACTGATGGATAAGTTCCATATGAAACGTGGTACTGCCTGCATTACGATGTTTATTATTGCTCTGTTACTAGCAGTTCCATCTTCTTTAGGATTTGGAGCATGGAGCAATATTACGATCCTTGGATTTGATTTCCTTGATTTCTTTGATTTTATCAGTAATAATGTATTAATGCCGATCGCTGCATTCTTAACATGTATCTTTGTTGGTTATATCATCAAACCAAAAGAGATCATTGATGAAGTTGAAGGTTCTGGAGAATTTAAGAGAAAACCTTTATTCCTTGTTATGGTTAAGTATATCGCACCTATTTGCATTGTTGCTATTTTGGTGTTCTCTGTACTTGAAGGACTTGGATTTATCACAGTCTAAAAAAATAAATACCTCATGGAAACGCGCTCATACGGTTTCCATGAGGTATTTATTTTTTCCTGGAGGTCACTGGCGAAATTTATGTGTTGTTTGATAAGATTTTTACTTCTTAAAAATTATTTATGCTTTTTCCATCCATTTCATCGCAACATCTTTCCAGAAATTCCTGTATCATCAATGTTTTATCCACAAAGTAATAGTTTTCTTGTATTAATTTAGGAAAACTATTGGTCCCTATAGGTATGGCTTTTTATTCTACCGGATGTAAATTCTTCAATGAAATGTCCATAATAGGCGCTGAATGTGTTAACGCTCCACAAGATACATAGTCAACCCCAATCTCACGGATCGTCTTTAAACGTTCTTTTGTAACGTTTCCGGAACACTCTGTCTCGGCTCTTCCGTCGATCAGTTTGACTGCTTCTTTCATTGTGTCATCATCCATGTTATCTAACATGATGATATCTGCTCCTGCTTCTACGGCTTCTTTTACCATGTCAAGATTCTCTGTCTCTACTTCGATCTTTCTGACAAATGGTGCATAGTCTTTCGCCATAGCAACCGCTTCTTTGATTCCACCTGCTGCTCCGATATGGTTATCTTTCAGCATAACTCCATCAGATAAGTTATAGCGGTGATTATGTCCTCCACCAACTGTGACTGCGTATTTTTCAAATGGACGCATATTTGGTGTTGTCTTTCTTGTATCTAATAACTTTGTTTTATATCCTTCTAATTCTTTAGCTAATTCACTTGTCATTGTTGCGATACCACTCATTCTCTGTAAGTAGTTTAATGCAACACGTTCTCCAGATAAAAGGGCACGGATATCTCCTTTGACAACTCCATCAGCTGTCCTTTGGTTACTTGATCTCCGTCTTTTAATTCTGTCTCAAAACAACAGTATCATCTAAAGTTTAAAAACTCTCTCAAATACTTCTAATCCACAGATGATCCCATCCTGCTTACAGATTAAATTCACTTCTCCCTGTTTTGGTTCTGGCATCACTGCGTTTGTGCTGACATCTTCCTGTGTGATATCTTCTTTTAATGCATTCATCAGATATTCATCGATGTTAATTTTCATCGTTACACCACTGATCATAAAAACTTCTGTCCTTTCGTTTGATTTCATCAAGAACAAGCTGTTCATTCTCTTTTTCACGCTGTTCTTCATTCTTATACTGACTTAAATCTACTTCGACTGTCTCGGCTTTTGATGGATGTTCTGTGATGTCTTTCGCTGCTGCCTTGGCAAATACAAGTGATTCCAGTAAAGAGTTACTTGCCAGACGGTTTCTTCCATGAACTCCATTACAACTTGTCTCACCAACTGCATATAAATGATCCATAGATGTCTTACTGTCTAAATTAACCTTAATTCCACCCATAAAATAATGTTGTGCTGGTGTTACTGGAATTGGTTCTTTCGTCATATCATATCCTTCATCTAAACACTGTTTGTAGATATTAGGAAATCTATGTTTGATCCTCTCTCCGTCTAAATGTGTCACTGTAAGATACACATGATCGCTTCCGTCTTTCTTCATCTGTTTACAGATCTCACCTGTTACAACATCTCTTGGCTGTAATTCATCTGTAAAACGTTCTCCATCTTTATTTAACAGGTAAGCCCCTTCTCCTCTGACTGATTCAGAGATTAAGAATCTTCTTCCTGGCTTCTTTGAATAAAATGTTGTTGGATGGATCTGGATATAGTTAATATTCTCCAGTGTCACATTATGACGCAGACAAATAGCCAGACTGTCTGCTGTCAGATGTCTGAAGTTTGTGGAATGTTTAAATAATCCTCCCAGTCCTCCAGTTGCAAGAACTGTATCTGGAGCTTCGATCGTATCGAAATTACCATCTTGATCTTTATATACGATACCTTTACATTCTCCATCTTTCTCAATGATATCGATCATCATACAGTTTTCCATGATCGTGATATTATCGCGTTTCTTTGCCTCTTCGTATAAATGGCTTGTGATCTCTTTTCCTGTCAGGTCTTCGTGATGAAGTATGCGGAATGTAGAATGTCCACCTTCTCTTGTAAATTCGATCTCTCCATCTTTCAGGTCAAATCTTACACCAAAATCTTTCAGATCCTGAATGATCTGTGGTGATTCTTTGATCATCTTCTCGACGGCACCTTTGTCGTTCTCATAATGTCCGGCCTTCATAGTGTCTTCGAAATAAGAATCATAGTCTTCTGGATTCTTCAATGCAGAGATTCCACCCTGCGCTAAGAAGGAGTCACTCTCCTCAACTGTCTTCTTAGTAATAACGATTACTTTGTAATCCTGTGGAAGAAATAATGCATTAAATAGTCCTGCCGCACCGCTTCCTACAATAATCACATCTGCTGTTTTCATAATTCTCTTTGTCCCTTTCTTAGAACTTTCTTGTCTTACTGTGCGATTCTTAACATCTCGTCTAATGCTTTCTTAGCATTTAATCGCAGATCTTCTGGTAATTCTACCTGATTCTTCATGTCTCTTAATGTGTCTCTTACATTCTCTAAACTGATACGCTTCATATTTGGGCAGAACTGACGATGTCCTACAGAGTAGAATGTCTTTCCTGGATTCTTCTGTTTTAATTCATATAAAACACCCATCTCTGTACAAATGATAAATACGTCCTTATCAGATGCTGTTGCGTAATCAATGATTCCTGATGTACTTCCTACATAATCTCCTAAAGCAACAACGTCTGGTGTACATTCTGGATGTACTAAAACTTCTGCTTCTGGATGTACTTCTTTGGCTTTCTTGACATTCTCAGCTGTGATACTTCTATGTACATGGCAGAATCCATCATTGTAAATGAAGTTCTTCTCTGGAAGTTTGCTTCCGATATAACGTCCAAGATTCTCATCTGGTACGAAGAAAATATTCTTCTGTGGAAGTGCTGTTACAACTTTCAGTGCATTGGATGAAGTTACACAGACATCAGAATGTGCTTTGATCTCTGCTGTAGAGTTAATATAACAGACAACAGCAAGATCATCATATTTTTTACGTATCTCTTCAATCTTCTCTACATCAACCATATGAGCCATTGGACAGTCTGCCTTCTGGTCTGGCATGATAACTGTTCGGTCTGGATTTAAGATCTTGGCACTCTCACCCATGAAATTTACTCCTGCAAAACAGATCACATCTTTAGATTCTTTTAATGCAACCTTTGCAAGGTAGTAAGAATCACCAACATAATCAGCAATCTCCTGAACCGCATCGTCTACATAATAATGTGCTAGTAAAACAGCATTTCTTTCTTTTTTAATTGTTCGATCTCTTTTTTTAAATTTTCCATCTTTCTCTCCTTGTTATTAAACTTAAATATACCACGAGAAATATGTTGATTCAAGTATTTATCGCAAAGTACGAGCAGAATATTTGTAAAATTGTGATTGAACTAAATCGCTGTGATCGGTGGACACTCCTTTCCGAACGTGCTCTGGAATTATTGAAAGAATACTGGAAAAGTTATCCGGTAAAAAGAGACCATCTGTTTGTTTCTTTGGATGTTCCTCATGATCCATTAAAAATAAGATAAGAATATAACAAATACCAGCCCTGAAATTACTTCTGTTGAAGTTGTTTCATGACTGGTATTTTAGATTCTTTTTAATGAATTTTCCTTAATTGCCTATTAGAACCTTTTTCCCTTCAAATGCAAATCCGTAATGTCTGATATTTACCTTTGATATTTCCATGTAACATTGCTTTGATAAATGCATTATAGTTTGATCCTGTATTCTGAAACCATCCAGCAAACATCTCTGAGAACATACCATTTAACATACACACTGTATAGTGGTTTCGATAGACTTCTGTTTTATGTGACTGAAATAAGATAACAAGAAATATTTCAGTCACATATACGAAAGACTACCGTCGCAAATCAAAATTTAGTAATTTTCTTCATGTACCTCAAAATAGCTCTGTGGATGTGCACATACAGGACATACTTCTGGAGCTTTCGTTCCAACTACGATATGTCCGCAATTGCGACATTCCCATACTTTTACTTCACTCTTTTCAAATACCTGTGAAGTCTCAATATTCTTAAGAAGCGCACGATATCTTTCTTCATGATGTTTCTCAATCTCTCCAACTGCTCTGAATTTGGCAGCTAATTCAGGGAATCCTTCTTCTTCTGCAGTTTTTGCAAATCCTTCATACATATCTGTCCACTCGTAATTTTCCCCTTCTGCAGCTGAGGCAAGATTTTCTTTTGTATCTCCGATTCCTGCTAATTCTTTAAACCACATCTTGGCATGTTCTTTTTCGTTATTCGCTGTCTTAAGAAATAGTGCAGACATCTGCTCATATCCTTCTTTCTTTGCAACAGATGCGAAATAAGTATACTTATTTCTTGCCTGTGATTCTCCTGAAAATGCTTCTAATAAATTCTTCTCTGTCTTTGTTCCTACATATTTATTAACTCCCATGCTTGTTTCCTCCTTAATGGTTCATTTAAATTACTCTATATTTCCCCAAAATTTATGATTTCTATTCATTAGATTTCCATAATCCATGCAGATTACAATATTCATATGCGGCTACAAATTCATCCCCGTCAGCTAAAGTAAATACTGCCTCTGGTTTATCTCCTGGTGCAAATTTATGCAGCTGCCCACCATTCTTTGTTTCAATATATACACCCATAATATAATGCTCTGGAAGCATTGGGTGCTCTACGGAAGATACAGCTACTGTGATATTATTTCCATCCTGTGTAACGACTGGTACATGTTTTTCAACTGCTGCATCGGTTGTATTTGCCTTTAAACTTCTTAAATTCTCTACGGAGCTTCCTGCTCCAAATAATTCTAATAATACAGTTCTGTCTTCTGAACGATAAAATTTAGCCATAACTTCTTCTCCCTTCTATTACAATATATCTATAAAAACTATTCTTCTGAAAACTGGTCTTTCCCTACAAAACATAATGGACATTCAAAATCTTCTGGAACATCTTCCCATTTTGTTCCTGGAGCGATTCCTCCTTCTGGATATCCTTTTTCTTCATCATATTCCCATCCACATACATCACATACGTATTTCATAGATTTGTCCTCCTTGTTTATAAATTAGTAACGATTACTGTTATTATGTTTATATAATAATATATGCGAGAAAAAATGTCAATAAAAATTTTAATTTTGTGTGTATGGAGAATAGTATTGGATAGGAATTAAGGTTTTCTTGTTATCTTATTTCAGTCACATATACGAAAGACTACCGTCGCAAATCAAAATTTCACCTTTTCTTAATACTCGATACGCATTATCAAAAAAGTCTTGTGGATTAGGGTAATGATGAAAACTATTTGTAGATCATTTCTGGTGTTAGATCTAATCCTGTATATAGTTTATCTGGATATTTTTCGCATAAGATTTCAATCATTGGTCCTGTTCCACAGCCACAGTCAAGGACATCATTGAATTTTTTGTTTTTTAATTCTTTTAAAACTTTTGGATAATCATATTTACACATTTCATAAATTCCTGATTTACCAGAATCGTAGATTTTTGCTGCTTTTGTGAATTCCTTAATGGACATTTAATAGTAATCTCTTGTATAATACTAATATATAATTATCAATATACAAAGTTACTGAACATTCAAACAATAAGGAGGTAACAATTATGGCAGGTAAGATTACAAAAGTATTTAACGCAGCCGATCAGATTCAAGCCGATGTGATTCATGATCATTTAAAGCAAAATGGAATTGAAAGCATGTCCAAACAGCCTGGAACAGGAGAATATATGAACATTGCGATGGGGTATTCTGTTTATGGAACGGATATTTATGTCCGGGAAGATCAGAAAGCGAAAGCTGAAGCTTTGATCAATGAATTATTGTATGATAGTGACTACGACACATCAACTGATGAAGAAATTAAATTGCCTTGGTGGCAGAATAAAGCGATCGTTGCAAAATGTATTTTAGGATTTTTTGTACTTGTCATTATTGTTATGATTGCAAATCAGATTTTACAATAAAATGATAGATTTAAAAAAGAACAGATATGTTTTAGAATTTATTGAAATCCTTATGCATATCTGTTCTTTCTTATGATTCATTATTTATATTTCGTTAATTGTTGCCTTATGATCAGTCAAATTTCTGAAATACATCCTTAAGTGCCGGATATATCTTTCTAAATTGCTGATACTTTGCCTCATACTTCGCAACAAGCTCCTCGTCAGGTTCCACCGTATCCACAACTTTCACAAGCTTGTCAGCTGCTTCCTGTACGCTTTCGTATTCTCCGCATCCAACGGCTGCAAGCATTGCTCCTCCATATCCTGGACCTTCTTCGCTTTCGATCACGTCAACTTTCAGGTTCATTACATTCGCAATGATCTTCTTCCATAATGGACTCTTGGCTCCGCCGCCACAGATCTTTGTACGTTCAATCTTGATTCCAAGGCTTCTTGCAACTTCTAGAGAATCACGCAATCCAAATGCAACTCCTTCTAACACTGCCTGTGTCATTTCTTCTCTTGTTGTATCCATGGACATTCCAATAAATGTTGCTCTGGCTTTTGGATCGTTGTGTGGGGACCTTTCTCCCATAAGGTATGGAAGATAGAATACATGGTTTTCTCCAAGCTTTGTAATGCCTTCTTGTTCTTTGCTGTATTCTTTTGTCTTTAAGATTTCATCCATCCACCATTTGTTGCAGGACGCTGCGCTTAACATACATCCCATCAGGTGATAATATCCGTCTGCATGATCAAAGGAATGCAGGGCATTATTGGAATCTACGCCAAATGTCTTGCTGGAAATGAAGATCGTTCCAGATGTTCCAAGAGAAATGTTGCACATTCCATCTCCGACGGTTCCTGTTCCTACCGCTGCTGCCGCATTGTCTCCAGCTCCTGCGATGATCTTGACTTCTTTGGATAGTCCAAGTTCATTTGCAATATCTTCTTTTAACGTTCCGACTACTTCATAACTTTCAAATAATTTTGGAAGTTGTTCTTCACTGACTCCACAGATTTCCAGCATCTGTTTTGACCAGCATTTATTTTTGACATCTAATAATAACATTCCAGATGCATCCGAATAGTCCGTACAAAATGTTCCAGATAATTTATATGCCAGATAGTCTTTTGGCAACATGATCTTTTGGATCTTATTAAAATTGTCTGGTTCATTTTCACGCATCCACAGGATTTTTGGTGCTGTAAATCCTGCGAAAGCAATATTGGCTGTGTATTCGGATAATTTGTCTTTTCCGATCTCATTATTTAAATAATCTGTCTGTTTCTGTGTACGTCCGTCATTCCATAGGATCGCAGGACGGATCACATTATCATTTTCATCTAGGACTACGAGTCCATGCATCTGTCCTCCAAAACTGATTCCTGAAACCTGTGACTTATCGCATTCACTGATCAGTTCTTTGATTCCTTCCATTGACTGTGTGTACCAGTCTTCTGGTTTCTGCTCGGACCATCCTGGATGTGGAAAATACAAGTCATATTCTTTGGAAACGATTTTCTTGATTCCGCCTTTTTCATCCATTAATAATAATTTGACTGCAGATGTCCCGAGGTCTACACCAATATACAACATAAAAGTCCTCCTATTTTATACCCAAAATTTTTTTCATGCATTATCTTATAACAAAATTATACAATAAATTCTGCATATCTGAAATATGTATTTGTCCATTCTATCTCATTATTTTTTCTTTCTCTTTCCATCTATTACATCTTGCGTTATACTTATTTTAGTTTAAAAATTAGAAGGGAGTTTTTTCATGAAAAAACCAGCATTAGTAATTCTGGCTGCCGGTATGGGAAGCCGTTATGGAGGATTAAAACAGATGGACCCTATGGATCCGATGGGACATGCGATCATTGATTATTCAATCTATGATGCAAAACGTGCAGGATTCGGTAAGGTTGTCTTTGTCATAAAGAAAGCAATTGAGAAAGACTTTAAAGAAACTATCGGAGCACGAGTTCCAGAAGGAATGGAAGTATGTTATGCATATCAGGAAGTTGATGCATTACCAAAAGGTTACAATGTACCAGAATGGACGTGTAAAGCCTTGGGGAAACTGCACATGCTGTTTTATGTGCGAAGCCATTTATCAATGAACCTTTTGCCGTGATCAATGCAGATGACTATTATGGAGTGGATGGATATAAAGTAATGGCTGATTTCCTTACAAGCCACGAAGAGGAAGACGGAAAAGCACCATTTGCAATGGTGGGATATCATCTTGGAAATACTGTGACAGAGAATGGTTATGTATCAAGAGGTGTCTGTGAAGTCGATGACAACCACCAGTTAGTTTCTATTACAGAACGAACACATATTGAAAAACGTGAGGATCACGCAGAATTTACAGAAGATGATGGAGCGACTTGGACATCACTACCATTTGATACTTTAGTATCTATGAACTTCTTTGGATTCCAGCCTATGATCATGGATGAGTTGGAAAAAGGATTTCCTGCTTTTCTTGATAAAGCGATCAAAGAAAATCCATTAAAGGGTGAATATTTTATTCCTAGTGTCGCAAGCGATTTGCTTCATAGTGGAAAAGCATCCTTAGAAGTTCTTGTATCGAAAGATCAGTGGTATGGTGTTACATATCCTGAAGATAAGCAAAGTGTCATTGATGCTTTAGCAAAATTGAGAGATGATGGGGTTTATAAGTTTTAATTTATCTTCCGTTAACGAATATAAAAATATCAGCCAGCTTCGTGTGGAATTATCTTTCCTGCCAAGCTGGCTGATATTTTAACGCTATATATTTTATTATCATTCGTATATTATTTTACCTTATAAACTTTAACACCTGTTTTCTTACCAAACTTCATTGTCTGTTTATGAGAACTAAAGAATACATCAATATGTTTTCCTTTTACTCCACCACCAACGTCTTCGGCTACATATGTTTTTCCTTTGATTTTTACTTTTGTTCCTAATTTAATCTTTCTTCTATCTACAGCAATGGTTCTTCCCTGTTTTGCTTTCTTTCCGGAAGCTGTTCTTGTTCCCCATTTTCCACTGCATTTCTTACATCCACAGTAGGCTGTTAATTTATATTTTCCTAAATACTGTACTTTGTTACTTTTTGCTTCTGTTGAAGTTGATCCTGTAAAGATAAATCCTGATGCTACTACCAGCATTGTGATTACTACTAACAATTTCTTCTTCATGACTTTCAGCATATAAACCTCTTTCTGTGCTCAATAGTTTCTTAAACTTCGAAACATTTTTGTAACAATTTCGAAATCTATGTTTCATACTTTACTGCATATATGTAAAAATGTCAACCTTTGCATTAAAAAAAGAACAATATATTTACAATATTTGTAAGTTAGTTGTTACGAATATATTGAGGTACTTATGAACTCTATATATAATAGAGTATAGAAACAGTACAAAAAAAGAAGGCATAAATTACATAAATCTATGCCTTCTCTGTATTCACATACTTCTTATAAAATGATGTCCATGACGCCATCAAGATAGATATTCTCTACATCTTCGATCAGCCCTGCATCGCATGCTTCTGTTAGTTTTGGATCGATTGGCAGTTTGCCTAGCACTGGGATATCAAATTTCTCTGAAATCTCTTCAATATGGCTGTCCCCAAATACTTTGATCTCTTTGCCACAGTCTGGACATTTGATGTAACTCATATTCTCAACAAGTCCCAACACTGGTACATTCATCATATTGGCCATATTCACAGCTTTCTCTACGATCATTCCTACCAGCTCCTGTGGTGTTGCTACTACAACGATTCCATCTAATGGAATAGACTGGAACACTGTTAGCGGAACTTCTCCTGTTCCTGGTGGCATGTCTACAAACATAACGTCAATATCTTTCCATAATGTCTTACCCCAGAACTGTTTGACAACATCTGCTACAACGGGTCCTCTCCAGATAACTGGCTGTGTCTCTTCTTCTAACATCAGATTCAGAGATACAACTTCAATTCCAAAATTAGTCATTGCTGGAAGAATGATTCCTTCTGCATTACCTAGTAATCTTTCATGAAGTCCAAATGCCTGTGGGATTGATGGTCCTGTTACGTCTGCATCAAGAATTGCTGTGTGCAATCCCTTTCTCATTGCTGCTACTCCTAAAAGAGAAGTTGTCATTGATTTACCTACGCCACCTTTTCCACTGACGATACCAATAACTTTCTTTACTTTACTTTCTCTATATAATGGTTCAAGAAAATCTGTCTTCTCCTGTGTTCTGCTTGAACAGTTTGAACTACAACTGCTGCAGTCATGACTACATTCACTCATTTTTATTATGCCTCCATAGCTTTTAAAATTTCTTTTGTGCTGGATGCGATGTCTCCGTTAAATACGGCTGATCCTGCAACGAAAACATTTGCTCCACATTCTTTTACATGTGCAATATTCTTCGCTGAAATTCCACCATCTACTTCAATATCAATATCCAGACCTTTTTCTGTGATGATTTTTCTTAATTCTTTAATCTTATCATCCATTTTATTGATATAAGACTGTCCGCCATAACCTGGGTTAACTGTCATGATCAGGACCATGTCGATATCTTCTAATACATAATCTAATGCAGATAATGGTGTTGCTGGATTTAAGGATACTCCTACCTTCAATCCTTTTGCTTTTACCTGCTGAATTGCTCTGTGAAGATGTTTTGTTGCTTCTGCATGAAGTGTGATCACATCTGCTCCAACTGCTGCAAATTCATCAATATATCTTCCTGGCTCTTCAATCATTAAATGCACATCAAACACAGCATCTGTAACTTTGCGAAGAGACTTGATCACAGGAAATCCTAATGAAATATTAGGTACAAACATTCCATCCATAACATCAATGTGTACCCATTTTGCACCTGCTTCTACAGCTTCTTTCACATCAGCTCCAAGATTTGCAAAATCTGCTGACAAAATTGATGGGGCTAAAATATAATCCATAACTCTTTTCTCCTTTACACACCTGTTTTCAACGCTCTTTTTAGTATAACGTATTGTTTGAAACAAGTCTAGTTACTATGAAAAAAAAAGAACCTTCTTAATTTAATAAGAAGGTCCTTCTTTATGAATTTGCTTTCTATCCTCGTTCGATGATCTTAGCCATCTGTTTCGCAACATTCCATGCATGATCTCCGATACGTTCAAAGTCTGTTAACATCTCTGAGAAAATAATACATGCCTCGTCGTTACATTCTCCTTTATTGATACGTTCCAAATGACTTTCATAGAACTCTTCTGTCTTCTGATCAATAAAGTTTTCTGAATCATGAACTTTCTGAAGCCATGCCTGTGTATCATCCGGTTCCTTGGAAATATTATGGAACATCTTTTCACAGATCATTTTCATTTCTTTCATCTGTTGTTTTGCTGAATCTGAAAAGACGATCTGTTTTTCTTCAATCAGCTTTGTGTAATCGCAAATATTAACTGCATGATCTCCAATTCGTTCAATATTGCTTGTCATATCAAGATAAGATCCAATATTTTTTGAAGCTTTTACATTCGCCTCATGTGCCATCATTTTTGCTGCCGCTCTTGAAATTTCTTTATTCAGATAATCAATATAATCTTCTCTCTTATCTACATCATCTAACGATTTGCTGCTTCCTGCTAAAAATGCATCAAAACTTTCATCTACATTAACTCTTGCCATCTCAAGCATTCTCTGAATCTCATTTCTTAGGTTCTGTAAGTTGATCGCTGATGTACCGAACGTTGCATCAACTCTTGTATCAACAGATTTGATGTATTTTAAATGTTTGTGATGTTCTTTTTCTTCCTCTTTCTCTGGAAGGATCTTTGTTGCAAGTTTTGCAAGATAATTTCCAAATGGAATCAGAAGGATTGTTGTACTGATATTAAATAATGTATGCATATTCGCAATCTGTTTTGTAATACTGCTTCCACTAAATGCTGCCACATAATCTGTGATTGGTGTGATCAGACATAGCACTGTAAAGATTGCTGTTCCAATGATATTGAAACTTAAATGGATGATCGTTGCTCTCTTTGCACTTCTCTCTGTTCCAATGGATGCTAATATTGCTGTGATACATGTACCAATATTCTGTCCAAATAATACAAATGCTGCATCATGGAAACTGATAATTCCACTTAATGCCAGTGCCTGTAAGATACCTACAGATGCAGAAGATGACTGGATCACTGCTGTAAAGATCATACCTGCAATGATTCCGATCAATGGATTTGAGAATCTTGTCATAAGGTTGATAAATGGTGGATACTCACGAAGTGGTACCATTGCATCTCCCATCATATTCATTCCGACAAATAAGATACCAAGTCCTGCGATGATTTCCCCAACAAACTGTACTTTTTCATTCTTTGAAAATACAACAAGTGCTACACCAATAAACGCGATCAATGGTGCTAAAGCCCCAACGTCTAAAGCAATTAACTGTCCTGTAATTGTTGTACCAATATTAGCTCCCATGATGATCCATACTGCCTGATTTAATGTCATCATTCCAGAATTTACAAATCCTACGACCATAACTGTTGTCGCTGAAGATGACTGGATCACAGCTGTGATCAGAGCTCCTACGATAATTCCTAAAAATCTGTTAGATGTCAGTTTTTCCAAAATGTCTTTCATTTTATTTCCAGCAACGGATTCCAGTCCATTACTCATCATCTGCATACCATAAAGGAATAATGCTAATCCTCCTAGCAGACCTAAAATGTTTGTACTGCTCACTTTTCTTTCTCCTTTTGTTGTTTTACATTTTTTTCACTTATTTTTTACAACAGTTTTATTTTAACTTATTTTCAAGTTGAGTAGTGTTAAATCTATGTAAAATTTTAATTGCATGGACTGCGCAGCTTGAAAACTTTATCTTTGGCATCCTTTTATATCAGCTATATGGAAAAAATGCGGAGACTTTCTATTGATCGTCTCCGCATTTTCTTATTGTATTTGCATTTTGTTTTCTATGAATTCTGATGAATTATTCTTCATCGTCATCATCTTCAACCCATTGAGCATATCCTGTGTTAAATGTTGATGTATTCACTTCGTCTGTCTTAGTCTCAGAAACTTCAACATTTTCCTGAGTATTTTTTTCAGTTTCTACATCTTTTTCCATTGTCTCTGATACATTTTTCTCAGACTCTTTTTCCGGATTCTTGTATTTATTGAAGATTTCCATAAATTCTTTTCCTGTGATCGTCTCACGCTTGATCAAAAACTGCGCTGCTTCGTCAAGAATGTCCATATTTTCACGAATATATGTGACTGCTTTAGCGTAAGCTTCTTTTAACATCTTCATGACAACTTCGTCAACCTTGGCTGCTGTTGTCTCTGCACAGTTCATAACGGCACGTCCGTCAAGATATCGGTTTGTGATAGATTCCAGTCCAATCAGACCAAATTCTTCTGACATACCGTACTGTGTAACCATTGCTCTCGCGATCGCTGTTGCACGTTCGATATCATTGGAAGCTCCAGTTGTGATCGTGTTGAATTTCACTTCTTCTGCAGCACGTCCACCGAAAAATGCTACAAGATCTGCTAACATCTCGTCTTTCTTATTCAGATATTTTTCTTCTTCTGGACGCTGCATTGTATATCCAAGTGCTCCCATTGTACGAGGCACGATGGTGATCTTCTGTACTGGCTCTGATTCTTTCTGTAATGCCATAACCAATGCATGTCCAACCTCATGGTATGCAACGATCTGTTTCTCTTCATCACCAAGGATTCTGTCTTTCTTCTCTTTACCAGCGATGACAACTTCAACCGCCTCAAATAAATCCTTCTGTGAAACAGCTTTTCTTCCGGCTTTGACAGCTCCTAGGGCTGCTTCGTTGATCATATTTGCAAGATCAGATCCTACAGCTCCACTTGTTGCTAATGCGATTTCTTCAAAGTCAACAGTCTCATCCATCTTAACGTCTTTGGCATGTACTTTTAATGTCTCAATTCTTCCCTTTAAGTCTGGACGTTCTACGATAACTCGACGGTCAAAACGTCCTGGACGAAGAAGGGCTTTATCCAAAACTTCTGGACGGTTTGTGGCTGCAAGGATAATGATACCTTTGGATGTATCAAAACCATCCATCTCTGCTAATAAGGCATTCAGTGTCTGTTCACGTTCGTCATTTCCTCCTCCATGCATACCGTTGTCACGGCTCTTACCGATCGCATCGATCTCGTCGATGAAAATGATACATGGTGCCATCTGCTGTGCCTGTTTAAATAAATCACGGACTCTTGATGCACCAACTCCGACGAACATCTCTACGAAATCAGATCCGGAAAGTGAAAAGAATGGTACTCCTGCCTCACCAGCTACAGCTTTGGCAAGCAATGTCTTACCAGTTCCCGGAGGTCCTACAAGCAATGCACCTTTTGGAAGCTTCGCACCAATCTCTGTATACCGTTCTGGGTGATGGAGAAAATCAACCATCTCTGTCAGTGTTTCCTTCGCTTCGCCCTGACCTGCAACATCTGCAAATGTCACGCCCGTCTTCTTCTCAACATATACTTTTGCATTGGACTTTCCAACTCCCATCATACCGCTGCTTCTGCGCATCATCATAACAAGGAATCCAAAGATCAGTAAAGTAGGGATCAAACTGATCGCTACGGATAAGAATGTATCCATCGGATCTTCTGGTTCCTGCTCAAATGCGATCTTACTCTTGATCAGACGATTAACCAGTTCATAATCACCACTGATTCTCTGTACTGTGTAAGTTGTTTTGTAAAAAGGATTTCCCTCTTTCTTTGGTGTCACTTTTAACTGAGTGTCTGTTACTTTTACACTCTTTACTTGATCCTTGTCAACCATTGTGACAAATTTATTGTATGAAATCGTTGTCTCGGTTCCATTTCTCCATTTTGTTATGATGGAATTGAAAAAGATTGTTCCAAGAATAGAAACTACAAGAAAAACAGCTAAATACTTGGCATTTCTCTTCTTGTTATCTTTGTCATTCTTATCATTTTTATTATTCTGTTGATTATTCAAATGTCAGCTCCTCCTTTGATTCATAAGCACCATTATATGTTTTCTGATTTTATAAATCAATAAAACTATTCTAAACTTTTTATAATTTTAGTGAAAAATTACATCTTTTTCGTAAAATTGGCTTTTTAATATGATATATGGATAAGATATTCCCTTTCTCTGGTGCTCTTTTGTAACCCCGATCAGTGTTGTATCAATATAAATATGTGACTGATCCTGTGTAAATTCTTTTACTTTGATCTTATATCCACTCCCTGGCTGTCTTCCGTAACCTATGACATAATAAGTAAAGTCTCCTGTTGTATATGTAAAATGAAAAGTTTTCTTCTTCTCCTGGTCGATCAACTTTCCAAGTTCCTCCGGAACTACATTTCTTGTGCATACTACATACGTGACTTTCTCCTGTTCTCCATTTTCTTTTTTTCTAAGACAACCTGTCTGTATGATTGATAACATGCAAAATAAAATGATGCAAAGTCTCCATTTGTTCACAGATATTTTCCTTTTTAATCATTTTATGCAATTTGATTTAAGATAATACTTGTTTGATCATCTGTGGTTTCTCTAGCTGATCCTTTGCTATATGGAAATTTTCTTTAAAATGTTTCACTGCCTGTCTGACTTTCTCCTCTTCATTTCCATAAATCGTTGCCAGCAAATCTCCTTTCTTCACTGGATCTGCAACTTTCTTTGAAAATACTAATCCAACTGTCGGATCGATCTGACTGTCTTTCGTCTCTCTTCCACCACCAAGGATCAATGAACAGATTCCTATCTCCTGTGCGTTAATATGTTCAACAAATCCTTCTTGTTCTGAGCGTATTTCTTCTATTACATGTGCCTGTTCAAACAGTTCTGGATGATCTATATATCTTGTATCACCGCCCTGTGCAGCCACAAACTGTTTAAATTTTGCAAGTGCCTTTCCATCTCTGATCGTAGTTCTTACCATGGATACTGCGTCATCAAATTTCTCTGCAACACCTCCAAGCATCAGCATATGAGAGGCTAGTGTTTCTACCAGTTCCGTGAAATCTTCTGGTCCATTTCCTTTCAGCGTATCAATCGCTTCCTTAACCTCCAGAATATTCCCAACTGCCATTCCAAGTGGTTCATCCATATTCGTGATCACTGCTGTCATCTTTCTTCCAGAACTTTTCCCGATATCAACCATCTCCTGTGCTAATTTCACAGCTTCTGATTTTTCTTTCATAAATGCCCCACTGCCAGTTTTCACATCTAACAAGATTGCATCTGCACCAGCTGCCAGTTTCTTACTCATAATACTGCTTGCAATCAAAGAAATCTGATCCACTGTCGCTGTCACATCTCTCAATGCATACAAAAGCTTATCCGCAGGTGCCAGATTCTTTGTCTGTCCCATAATGGAAACACCTATAGAGTTTACCTGTTCTTCAAATTGTTCATCTGTCAACTGCGTTGAAAATCCTGGAATACTTTCAAGTTTATCAATCGTGCCGCCCGTATGTCCAAGTCCACGTCCAGACATCTTCGCCACAGGAATTCCAAGAGATGCAACGATCGGAGTCAATGCAAGAGAAGTCTTATCTCCAACTCCTCCAGTACTATGTTTATCTACCTTAATGCCTTTAATTCCTGACAGATCTAACATCTCACCACTTTGTGCCATTGCCATCGTAAGCTCATAAGTTTCTTCCTTATCAAGCCCCTGAAAACAAATCGCCATCATCATCGCAGACATCTGATAATCTGGGATCCTCCCATCTGTATATTCACGGATCATCCAATCTATTTCATCTTTTGTCAAGACATTGCCCTGTCGTTTTTTTTAATATGAGATCGTACATTCGCATAGGTTGTTCCTCCTTTTCTTTCTATTATATTTAGTATATCACAAGATGAACAGTTGTATGACAATGACTTCATAAAGAACAGGTATGTTTCGGAATTCATTAAATTCCTTATGCATACCTGTTCTTTGTTGTTATCCATTATTTTTATTTCGTCACAACTGTTTTCTTTCCACTCCAGCTAGAATAATAGTTTACTTTTGATACCGTTTTATAAGTACGAACCTGAACATAATATTTTTTCTTCTTGCTAAGACTTGAAATTTTCTTGATGCCAAGACAGAAAAAGACCGCCCTACTCTGAGAAAGTAAGCGGTCTATAAAACTTATATTAATCAGCTAAACCGTCATCGGTAGCACCTTTTTATATTATTATATTAATATTTGATCAACTTTCTTAACATATGTTCCCATCTTCTCATTGTATTTTCTCTTTTTCTACTCTAAGTTCAATTTCTTTGTTAATATCACTTCTGTAATGATATGATAAATAACAATGATCACAATATTCTCTACAAGATAGATCCACAGATCACTGTCAAATCCAAATGCGTTCTGCAGGTTTGAACCCATATTTCCTAAACTTTCCATTGTTGGAATTCCAATAAGTGATACAATGATTGATAATGCTGCATATGCCACAAATGCAAACAGGAATCGATTGCCGTTGCTCAGCTGTCCGATCACCATTGCTGCGTATACATGATAAATACTGCTTAGCAGACTTACCACCGCTATGATTGCTCCATATCCGATCCATGGTCCTGCGTGTACTTTGATGACCCAATTTCCAAAATACGTTGCGGTATCCATAAGTTTTACTGGACTGATCGCTATGATCTCTACCCCTAATAAAGAGATCACAAAAGCAGTTCCACAACTGATGATCAATGCACTGATCACTTTCGATAAGATCAGGCTTCTTGTTGTAACTGGCAATGTAAACATTAAATATCCTTCTTCTTGAAGCAATCCTTTCCAGAACCGCTGGATCACAATGATCACGTTCACGACAAAAATCGCAACGATCACTGCAACAATAACAACAAGACTGAATACGATCATCGTATTTCCAATTCCCTCAAGGTTGGAACGAATGCTAATTCCAAAGATGATTCCCATCACTAAAAGTACACCCCATAATGGTGCTAAAATCTTTGCTAATGCTTTCAGATCATACTTAATTAATTTGCCTAACATGCTTCGTCCCCTCCTCTGTATACATCCGTATGAAATATCTCACGAAACAGGGCATCGATAGATTTTCCGCTTTCTTCTCTTAAGTCATCGGCTGATTTGTATGTAACGATGCTTCCTTCTTTGATAAAAATAACCTCGTCCATGATCTTCTCGATATCTGCGATCAGATGTGTGGAAATGATCACTGTTCCTTCCTCATTGTAATTGTTTAAGATCGTATCTAAGATAAAATCCCTGGCTGCAGGATCAACTCCTGCGATTGGTTCATCCAGTAAATAGAGTTCTGCTTTTCTACACATTACCAGAACTAACTGAACTTTCTCTTTATTTCCTTTGGATAAGCTTTTGATCTTGGCTTCTGGATTGATCTTTAATGTCTCACACATTGCCTCTGCTTTCTTACGGTCAAAATCTTCATAGAAATCTTCAAAGAAATTCATTAAATCTGAAATCTTCATCCAGTCTGCAAAATACATCTTATCTGGCAGATAACTGATGATCTTCTTGCTATCCACACCTGGTGCTTTGCCGTTCACTTTGATCTCACCTGACGTTGGCTGTAACAACCCATTTAATAACTTGATCAGTGTTGTCTTCCCAGATCCATTCGGTCCTAGAAGTCCGATGATCTTTCCTCGCCCTATTGTTAAATTCACCCCATTCAGGGCTTCTTTCTTTCCGTACCTTTTCTCTAAATTGGTTAATTCTATTAAATTCAAATCCTTCATTCTTCCTCTTCCTTTCCGATCAATGCAACTGCATCTTCCTTATTGTATCCAAGTTCCTCTAAATCCCTGATATATTGTTTTACGATTCTGTGTGCGATGTCTTTTCGGCATTCTTCTACCTTCGCTATATCTTCTGTGACACATCGTCCGCTTGTTCGGTTGGTGATCGTTAAACCATCCTGATCAAGGGCTGATAATGCTCGTTGCATCGTATTGGGATTCACCCCTGCTTCTCCTGCTAGATCCCTAACACTTGGCAGTTTCTCTCCACTTGAATAGATTCCTGATACGATCCTCTTGATCATCTGTTCCTTGAGCTGTGTCCAGATTGGCCGTCCATCATCTATCTTCCAACTCATACTACTCCTTCCTTCTCATTGTATTATTGTATTACTTCCTTAATACAATAATATTGTATGTCACTTTTTTTAAAATGTCAATATGCTTTATTATTTTTATCCAATAACATAAAAGACACCGCACGATAATTTCATGCGATGTCTTTTATGACTACTACTATTGGTAACTATGAATGAGATAGTTCCTTTCTATTTAATCATTGACAGGATTCGTTCTCTGCATCCCAGTCCAATACCATTGGCCTGTTCGATGTTTTTCTCTAGTTGGTGTTCAAAGTGACGGAAAGGAAGAAAAATACCGATTTCGCTGCTTGGTTGTTCAAATTTGTTTTCATCCATTATACCATAATACATGAACGCTCTTGGTAATTGTTCTTCCAGTCTCATCATAAAATCCCATACAATGCTGTAGACTTCATTGTCTTTAATATTTTCTTCTACTTCTTTTGGAAGTTTAAATAATAAAAGAATTCCAATATGTTCTCCGATCTTCATGGTATTGATCTCATTTCTTTGTCTATAATCATGTTTTTCACGGAATCCATATGCAAGACAAATCTCATAATCAGGAATATCATCTGCCTGATTTAAAATTTGCTTATACATTTTGTATTGTTTTGATGAAATCTGTTTGTTTACTTTTATCTGTTTGATCAATTCTCCTTCTGAATCTGTTAATCTTACCGGATTTATCACTCCTTTGTCATTAAATCTTATTGGAATCAAAAAAGCATTTCTCAGCAGATCAAACATACTATTTCCGCAGATTTCCATCAAGAAAGCGGACAAATCTCTGTTTTGATATGCATCAAACAGGGCTTTCACAAATTGTTTTTCCGAAAGATTACGATTTCCACTGTTGGCAAACTCTTCATAAAATAACTCTCGTAGTCGTTCGCAAGCATCTTCGTTTTCCAAAATCTTTTCAAATATGTGCTCTGCGTTTTCTTCTCTTGGAAAAATTGTTTCCACGCTGATCATCCCTTTCTTGACTTTTTCATCAACTGTATTATACTTTAGTAAGAAAGATATGTAAAATATATATATCATATCATCAACATACAAATTTTATATAACAAGGAGATTGAAATCATGCCTTTTGATTATTATCGTATATTTTATTTTGTTGCGAAATATAAAAGCTTTTCAAAAGCTGCAAAAATCTTACACAATAACCAACCGAATATCACTCGCTGCATGAATATTATGGAAAGTGAATTAGGCTGTACTTTATTTATTCGTTCCCATCGTGGAATCAAACTTACGCCAGAAGGAGAACAGCTTTATGCACATGTAGCAATTGCAATTCAACAGATTTCCTCTGGAAATGATGAATTGAATCGAACAAAGAATTTAAAATCTGGAACAGTAACGATAGGAGTAAGTGAAACCGCTCTTCACTTGCTTTTATTGCCAAAATTAGAGAAATTTCATAAACTTTATCCACATATTAAGTTAAAAATTTCCAACCATTCAACACCACAGGCAATTAAAGCTTTACGAAAGGGATTTGTTGATTTCAGCATTGTAACAACTCCATTATATTGTGAACATCCACTACAGTCTCAACAACTTTGTTCTTTTCGCGATATTTTGATTGGTGGTCCTTCTTACAAGGATATTGGATTTTCTCCAAAAAGACTTCGTGATCTACAGGATTTTCCATTTATTTCATTGAATGAAGGAACTGCAACCAGAAACTTTTATGAAAAATATTTTTATCAGAATCAATTGGTATTTTCTCCAGATATGGAGACTGCTACGACAAACCAGATCTTATCACTAGTGCAGCACGATCTTGGAATTGGTTTTTGTCCAGAAACTCTTGCTAAGGATTCTATAAAGCGCGGAGAAGTCGTGGAAATTTCTGTGAAAGAACATGCAAATCCTCGAGATATCTGCCTTATTACCGATTCCACCAGACCTATCGGAACTGCTGGAAAGAAATTGTTGGAAATTCTTATGGACTCGGAGGTGTAATATTATATGGAAAAAGAATTTCATAATCATATGCGGATACCATGGCATGATTATACGAGAAAAAGCCTCGGACATCCGATCACAGAAGCCTCATTAAGTGAAAAAGCCTCGATCATCGGCCGTACCGGAATTATGCTTTTGTCATGTGGAACCGGAGCCTGGAGAGTACGCAGTTCTATGAACACACTTGCCAGAGAGCTTGGAATTACATGTACTGCCGATATTGGTTTATTATCAATTGAATATACCTGCATTGATGGTGGTGATTGTTATACAGAATCTTTATGTCTGTTTAATACAGGTGTCAATACATCAAAACTTTATCGGATGGAACTATTTGTTAACAAATTTGCTACAAACTGCAAGAAAATGTCTGGAGATGAGCTTCACACCCTTCTTGATCAGATTCATGAAATCCATGGATTTTATTCCCCACCATTTCTTGGATTAGCTGCGGCAGTTGCATGTTGCGCATTTACCTTTTTGCTTGGTGGTGGTCCGACTGAGATGTTTTGTGCATTCTTAGGTGCCGGTGCCGGAAATTATCTTCGAGCGAAAATGAATCAGCATCATTTGACTTTATTCCTATGCACCGCTGCAAGCGTTGCTTTGGCATGTGTTGTATACACAATTTCATTTATGGCATTAAAATCTGGATTTGATGTTTCGATACACCATCAAGCTGGATATATCTGTTCCATGCTTTTTATTATTCCAGGATTCCCATTTATCACAAGTGGCATTGACCTTGCGAAACTAGATATGCGATCTGGAATGGAACGTTTAACTTATGCGATCATCATTATCGCTGTAGCAACTTTAACTGCCTGGATGCTTGCTTTGGTACTTCATTTGAAACCAATGGATTTCCTTCCACTTGGTCTTAATAAATTTCAGTATCTGATCTTCCGTTTGATCGCAAGCTTTTTTGGAGTGTTAGGATTCTCTGTGATGTTTAACAGCCCGTTACGACTTGCCGCTACCGCAGGTTTGATCGGAGCGATTGCCAATACTACTCGTCTGGAACTTGTGGATCTTGCTTCTTTTCCACCAGCTGCGGCTGCATTCCTTGGTGCTTTGCTTGCCGGGCTTCTGGCATCTATGATCAAGACTTCGATTGGTTATCCTCGAATCTCTCTGACGGTTCCTTCAATTGTTATTATGGTCCCTGGATTATATTTGTATCGGGCAATTTACAATATTGGTATTACCTCGATCAATACTGGTGCTTATTGGTTTACAGAAGCTTTTCTTATTATTATGGCGTTGCCTCTTGGATTGATCTTTGCAAGGATTATTACAGATAAGACATTTCGTCAGTGTTCTTAGAAATGAATATAGAGTCGGGCTTAAAAAGTCTGGCTCTTATTTTTATGTCTCTACATAGAACAAACACAAAAACTTTACCCCTGGTTTTATCATGGTCCTGCATACTTTCCTTCCTATAAATCAAAAAAATCCCTCTTTGCAATTTCTCACAAAGAGGGATTTGATTTATTAGATTAAGATTATCTAAGGGACACATCCTCTCAACTAAGTTCATCTTTCGCCTGTGGCTCGGATTCACTAAGGTTCTGGATGGAATTCCTATTTATCAGACATATCTTTTAATCTATTGTATTTAGCTTCTGCGTTTGCTTTAGCTTCTGCGAACAGTGCTTTAGCTCTTTCAGGATTCTGACGAGATAATGCATTGTAACGAACTTCTCCCATGATGAAGTCTTCGTATTCTGTTGTAGGAGCTTTAGAATCTAAGTGGAATGGATTCTTTCCTTCAGCAGCTAATGTTGGGTTGAATCTGAACAGATTCCAGTATCCAGAAGTAACAGCTTTCTTTTCTTCTGTCTGAGCAATCTTCATTCCACCCTTGATACCGTGGTTGATACATGGAGCGTATCCAATAACTAATGATGGTCCTGGATAAGCTTCAGCTTCTGCGATTGCTTTAACTGTCTGGTTGTAATCAGCACCCATAGCGATCTGTGCTACATATACATATCCGTAGCTCATTGCGATTGCTGCAAGGTCTTTCTTCTTAGTTCCTTTACCAGCTGCCTGGAACTGAGCGATTGCACCTAAGTTAGTAGATTTAGATGCCTGTCCACCTGTGTTAGAGTAAACTTCTGTATCGAATACGAATACGTTTACATCTTCTCCAGATGCTAATACATGGTCAACACCACCGAATCCGATGTCGTATGCCCATCCGTCACCACCGAAGATCCACTGAGATTTCTTAGATAAGAATTCTTTCTTAGCAAGGATTTCTTTGGCAGCATCACATCCACAAGCTTCTAATGCTGCTACTAATTTATCTGTAGCTGCTCCGTTCTTGCTTCCGTCTGTATATGTGTCTAAGTATTCAGCTGCTGCTGCTTTAACATCTGCGTTATCTGTAGATTCAGCTAATGCAACAACTTTTTCTTTTGTCTGTTCTCTTAATGTGTTCTGTCCTGTGAACATACCTAAACCAAACTCTGCGTTATCTTCGAACAGTGAGTTAGCCCAAGCTGGTCCCTGTCCTTTAGCGTTTGTTGTGTATGGTGTAGCAGGTGCAGATCCACCCCAGATAGAAGAACATCCTGTTGCGTTTGCGATGTACATTCTTTCACCGAATAACTGAGTGATCAGTTTAGCATAAGGTGTTTCACCACAACCAGCACATGCTCCTGAGAACTCAAGCATTGGCTGTCTGAACTGGCTTCCTTTAACGGAATCAGCTTTGAATTTAGCAAGTACTTCTTCTTTTGCTGGTAATTTCTGACCATAGTCATAAACTTCCTGCTGATCTCTCTGAGAATCTAATCCCTGCATTGTAAGAGCTTTTTCACCCTTCTTACCTGGACAGATGTTTACACAAGATCCGCATCCTAAACAGTCAAGAACTGTAACTGTCATAGCGAATTTGTATCCTGGCATTCCAGTCATATCAGCTGTCTTAGTAGCTGCTGGAGCTGCTTTAGCTTCTTCTTCTGTCATAGCTACTGGACGGATTGTTGCATGAGGACATACATAAGCACAGAAGTTACACTGGATACAGTTATCTGGATTCCAAGAAGGAACGTCTACTGCTACTCCACGTTTTTCATATGCAGATGCACCTAAAGGCATATGTCCATCTACGTAAGGTACTAAATCGCTAACTTTAAGAGCGTTACCTTCCTGTCCGTTAACGTAGTTCTGTACGTTGTTGATGTAATCAACAAGAGGTTTGTTATCTCCCTTAGCTTCAACGAATAAGCTTTCTGTTTCAGCGTCAGCCCATTCAGCTGGAACTGGTACTTCAACGATAGCTTTTGCACCAGCATCGATAGCATCGTGGTTCATCTTAACGATAGCTTCACCCTTCTTGCTGTAAGAAGCTGTTGCAGCGTCTTTCATATATTTGATAGCATCTTCTTCAGGGATGATTCCTGATAATTTGAAGAATGCAGACTGTAATACAGTATTGATACGTCCACCAAGTCCGATTTCTTTACCGATCTTGATACCATCAATGATATAGAACTTAATGTTGTGTTTAGCTAAGTAAGCTTTTACCTGTCCTGGAAGATGTTCTCCAACTTCTTCTGGAGTCCAGCTGCAGTTTAACAGGAATGTTCCACCGTCTTTTAAGTCCTGAACCATGTTATATTTTGTTAAATATGGTGCACAATGGCAAGCAACAAAGTCAGCTTTGTTGATCAGGTATGTTGATTTGATTGGGTCATCTCCGAAACGTAAGTGGGACATTGTAACACCACCGGATTTCTTAGAATCATAATCAAAGTATGCCTGAGCATATTTGTCTGTATGGTCACCAATGATCTTGATAGAGTTCTTGTTAGCACCAACAGTACCGTCGGCTCCAAGTCCCCAGAATTTACAAGCTACGATGCTGTCTGGAGCTGTAACTGGAGTTTCTCCTCTTTCAAGAGATAAGTTTGTAACATCATCCACGATAGATAATGTGAATTCGTTTTTATCAACGTTTTCGAATGTAGCGATGATATCAGCTGGTGTAGTATCTTTAGAACCTAATCCATAACGTCCACCATTGATTGTGCAGCTTTCGAATTTTGTTCCTCTTAATGCGTTAACAACATCAAGGTATAATGGTTCTCTTGCTCCAGGCTCTTTAGATCTGTCTAATACGTTGATAACTTTTGCTGTATCAGGGATTGCTTCTACTAATTTCTCAGCAACGAATGGTCTGTAAAGACGAACTTTAACAACACCTACTTTTTTACCCTGTTTCATTAAGTAATCGATTGTTTCGTCGATTGTTTCACAAACAGATCCCATAGCGATGATAACGCTTTCAGCGTCTTCAGCACCATAGTAGTTGAATAATTTATAGTTTGTTCCGATCTTAGCGTTAACTTTATCCATATATTCTTCAACGATTGCAGGGAAAGCATTGTATGTTGAGTTAGCTGCTTCTCTTGCCTGGAAGAAGATGTCAGGGTTCTGAGCAGATCCACGAAGAACTGGATGTTCTGGGTTTAAGCACTCAGCTCTGAATTTGTCGATTGCATCATAGTCAACCATTTCTGCAAGATCATCATAATCCCACATTTCGATCTTCTGAATTTCATGAGATGTTCTAAATCCATCGAAGAAATGTAATACAGGAACACGTCCTTTAATTGTTGCTAAATGAGCTACTGCTCCTAAGTCCATAACTTCCTGAACACTAGAGCTGCAAAGCATTGCGAAACCTGTCTGACGACAAGCGTAAACATCAGAATGGTCACCGAAGATGTTCAGTGCGTGAGATGCAAGTGCACGAGCAGATACATCAAATACGCAAGGCATCTGTTCACCAGCGATCTTATACATGTTAGGGATCATTAATAACAGACCCTGAGATGCTGTATAAGTAGTTGTTAATGCACCAGCTGCTAAAGAACCATGTACTGTTCCTGCTGCTCCTCCTTCAGACTGCATTTCAACTAATTTTACAGGATGTCCGAAAATATTTTTCTTTCCCTGTGTTGCCCACTGGTCAGTTGACTCTGCCATTGGTGAGGATGGTGTAATAGGATAAATTGCTGCTGTTTCTGTAAACGCATATGATACGTGTGCAGCGGCTGTGTTACCATCCATGGTTTTCATTTTTCTTGCCATGTTCTCTTCCTCCTAAAAAATCTCGTGTGAATATATTCACACATTGTTAATCTCCACGTCCACCTAGCATATGGGCGTAGAAAATATCACTACAACTTTCACAAGTTGCTTAAAACATAAACAAAGCTGTATACATATAACTTTTGTATACAGCTTTATTCTACATTATTTGCACAAGTTTTTAAAGAGATTTTTATGTATTTTTAGGTATTTTTTTTTGTACGTCACAAAAATAACAATGTTTTTAAATCCTTAGTAAAATACTCAAGATTTTGAATTTGTTGTATTTGTGCTATTTGTACTATTTTTATCTTTTGTACTTGTACTCTTCGCCTTCTTATGTTCATCAAATGTTTTTGTGAAAACATGGGTTCCTTTTTTGCTTCCATCTGTGCGATAATACAGATATTTATGTTTCTTAGGATTCATTGCCGCCTTGATCGCTGTATCTGACGGATTACAGATTGGTCCAGCAGGTAATCCTTTGATCACATAAGTATTATAAACCGTTTTCACTTTCAAATCTTTATAATATACCTTCTTCGTCATTATATAACCCATTTGTTGTTGTATATAATACAGTTGGATCGATCTGAAGTTGCATTTTTTTTGCAAGACGATTCTCGATCACTCCTTGCGATCACCGGACGTTCAGATTCTACTTTCGCCTCGCGCTCGATCATGGAAGCGATCGTCATGATCTCTGCCATAGAATGTTTTCCCTTATAATCCTTGGCAAGTACAGAATATTTCTTTTCAAAATTATCAAGCATCTTCTGAATCAGATCTTTTGGCTTTGAACTTTTATAAATCTTATAAGTATCTGGATAAAGGTATCCTTCTAATTGATATTTTACTCCCTTCTTGGATGGGATGTCTTTGATAAATTTGTTGCTGTACTGGCTTGTATCTTTTACCGCTGCAATAAATTCATCTGCTTTAAATACTCCCTGATCTTCCAGTCGTTTTGCCATCATATCAATGGAATATCCCTCTGGTATCATAACCGTTACGATCTTTCTTGCTTCTGCAAGCCGTCTCGCTTTTTCCTGCTGTGCCTTTCGATATGCCATATATTTTCTTCCACCCAAAAAAACACACCAATGATCAGAACCAGCACAATGATGATTCCTATGATCCAAGGTTTTCTAGAACGATTTCTTCTTCCATATCCACGGCGCCCCCTTCTGTGTCGTCTGGAATGATCATCAAAATCTAAATATAAATCCATAATTTCCTCCCAAATGTAAATCTTATGTATTTTGTATGTTATTATACTCGTATTTTGCAGTAAAAAAAAGGTTTTTTATTAAATTATGTTCATAATCTTAACTTTTTTGTAACTTTTGTGATGATTTTGCATTTCATTGCACTAAAATATCTTCAATCTCTCACCTCGTCTATCTGTACTTTTCTTATGTTATCCATTATAATCAAACCATAGTCAGATATGATCTGATCTAAGTATTAAATAATATAGAAAGGAATTTTGTATTATGGCAAATCCAATTGTAACGATCACTATGGAAAATGGTGATGTAATGAAAGCAGAATTATATCCGGACGTTGCTCCGATCACTGTTGAAAATTTCGTAAATCTTGTAAAAGATGGTTTCTATGATGGTTTAACTTTCCATCGTGTCAATCAACGGATTTATGATCCAGGGTGGATGCCCATTAGGAACAGGTACAGGTGGTCCTGGACATACTATTAAAGGAGAATTCAGCCAGAATGGTGTGATCAATAATTTAAAACACACACCAGGTGTTCTTTCCATGGCACGTTCCATGATGCCTGACTCTGCCGGATCACAGTTCTTTATCATGCACAAAGCTGCTCCACATTTAGATGGACAGTACGCAGCATTCGGTAAGATCATCGACGGAATGGATGTTGTAAATAAGATCGCTGAAGTTGCAACAGACTATTCTGACAAACCATTAGAGCCACAGGTTATGAAGACAGTTACTGTTGAAGAATAGTCAACTATATCCTTACAGCACAGAGCCGGACCATCAATCTTCATTTGTATCCGGCTCTTAATTTTTATAAATATTTAGAGGGGAATGATAATATGAGTGAAAACAACAAACTAATCTTTCTGGATGTTGATGCGACTTTGTACAGCAAAGAACAGCGTCTGGTTCCAGAATCTGCAATCACAGCAATCCATGCTGCCAAAAAAAAATGGTCATAAAGTACTGATCAACACCGGACGGCCTCTTGTTTATTTTGAAAAAGAAATCCTTGATATTGGATGCGATGGTTATCTTTGTTCTAACGGAGTTCACATCCTTCTCGATGGTGAAACGATCTATCACAAGATAATCCCTGATACAGTGGTTGAACAGATTAAACGGATTTGTGAAGAAAACAATATCTACGGAACATTTGAAGGGGAAAAATGTTCTTATTTCCGTGATCATAATGTTGACTTTCATCCACATTATGGATTTATGATCACTGCTTTTGAACTTGCCCCTTATATGGCACATGAATTTACATGGGATCATGTTGAAGATTCTGAAAAAGCCATTGTATTTACAGGACCTGGAAGTAACGCTTCTGGTTTTGTAGCTGCTCTTGACAGCATTTCTGATACAATGGATTATATTCGAATTGACGATACCCAGTATGAGATCCTGTTAAAAGATCATGATAAGGGAACTGGTCTTAAATATGTAGCTGATCATCTTGATATCTCTACAGATGACTGCTACGCATTTGGAGATAGTAATAACGATATCTCCATGTTTAAAGCTGCTGGCCATGGAATTGCTATGGGAAATGCCTGTGATTTATTAAAAGTTAAAGCAAATATTATTTGTAAATCGGTTGTTGATGATGGTTTAGAAGATATTTTAAAAATACTATTTAGTGATTAAGGAGAAATCTATGATTGTATTTCATGAAGAAAGTAAAACTTTTCATTTGTATAATAATGAAATTAGTTATGTGTTTAAAATCTTAGAAAATAATCAATTAGGACAACTCTATTATGGAAAAAGAATTCATGATCGTAAAGACTTTGATCATTTATTAGAACTTTTTCCCCGTCCTATGTCATCTTGTAGCTACAAAGGGGATTTAAGTTTTTCATTAGAACATATTAAACAAGAATATCCTATTTATGGTTCAGGTGATTTACGTCATCCTGCTATCGATATTTTACAAGAAAATGGGAGTCATATTTTAAACTTTGAATATGTAAGTCATGAAATCATACAAGGAAAACCAAAATTAAAAGATCTTCCTGCTACCTATGTAGAAAATGAAAACGAAGCCCAAACTCTTATCATTACCTTATATGATGGAGTCATTGAAACAAAGCTTCAATTAAGTTATACTATTTATCAAGATTTTCCTGTAATTACAAGAAATGCTTTTATTGTTAATGAGGGGAAACAAAAATTAAGACTTAATCAAATGATGTCTATGTCTTTAGACTTACCTGATCAAGATTATGAAATGATTGAACTTACAGGATCATGGGCAAGAGAACGTTCTATTAAAACAAGAAAACTTACAGAAGGTATTCAAAGTATTTATTCTTTAAGAGGATGTTCATCTCATCAATTTAATCCTTTTATTGCTTTAAAAAGAGAAAATTGTAAAGAAACAAGTGGTGAAGTTTTAGGTTTTAGTTTGGTTTATAGTGGTAACTTTTTTGGCCCAAGTAGAAGTCGATAATTATCATGTCTCACGTGTCTCTATGGGAATTCATCCTCATTGTTTTGAATATCTATTAGATCATTTAGGTTCGTTTCAAAGTCCTGAAGTTGTGATGGTTTATAGTGATCAAGGATTGAATAAGATGTCTCAAACCTATCATCAACTTTATCAAAAAAGACTTGCTAGAGGGAAGTATCGAGATCAAGTAAGACCTATTTTGGTGAATAATTGGGAAGGAACTTATTTTGATTTTAATGAAGATAAGATTGTTTCAATGGCTAATACAGCAAAAGAATTAGGCATTGAGTTATTTGTATTAGATGATGGTTGGTTTGGTAATAGAAATAATGATCATCAAGGATTAGGGGATTGGTTCCCTAATTTAGATAAATTGCCTCATGGAATTAATGGTTTATCAAAGAGAATTCATGATTTAGGTTTAAAATTTGGATTATGGTTTGAACCAGAGATGGTCAATGAAGATTCTAACTTATATAGAAATCATCCTGAATGGATATTAAAAACTCCTCATAGAAAGAGTTGTCATGGAAGAAATCAATATATTTTAGATTTTTCTAATCATGAAGTTGTTGAATACATTGCCCAGGCAATGATGAATGTGATTGATGATTCCTATATTTCATATATTAAATGGGACATGAATCGTTGTATGTCAGAAGTCTATTCAAGCATTCATGATGTTTCATCACAAGGAAGAGTCATGCATGAATATATCCTAGGTGTTTATCATTTATACGATGTTCTAACAACTAAATACCCTGATATACTCTTTGAATCCTGTGCAAGTGGAGGAGCACGCTTTGATCCAGGAATGCTTTATTATGCCCCTCAATGTTGGACCAGTGATAATACCGATGCAATAGAAAGATTAAAGATTCAATATGGAACCTCTCTTGTTTATCCTTTATCTTCTATGGGATCACATGTATCCAATATTCCTAATCATCAAACATTTAGAAATGTGCCTTTACAAACACGTGCTAATGTAGCTTATTTTGGTACTTTTGGTTATGAATTAGATGTTAATCAATTAACCTTTGAAGAAAAAGAAATTATTAAAAACAAATTAGTTTATGAAACAATATCGTTCTTTATTTCAATTTGGTACTTTTTATCGTTTAAAAAGTCCTTTTGAAGGAAATGAAACAGCTTGGATGGTTGTTTCTCATGATAAAACACAAGCAATTGTTGGTTACTATCGACCTTTACAAGAAGTTAATGTAGGTTATCGTCGTTTACCTTTATTAGGTTTAGATGAAGATAAGATGTATCATGTTAATGATTTAGATTTATATGGAGATGAATTGATGAATGTGGGTTTACTTATAAGTGATAGTTCTTGCGGTGAGAATAAGGATGGTATTGGAGATTATTATTCTAAATTATATATTTTAAAGGAGAGAAAAGAAAATGAGTAATGAATGGTGGAAGAAAGAGATAGCTTATCAAAT
>ENA-OQDC01000207-OQDC01000207.1-human-gut-metagenome-genome-assembly--contig:-NODE-207-length-46744-cov-5.527340_pt1 | contig 46744 bp, 34 predicted proteins | sample MGYA00242770_ERZ504601 | MGnify/ENA primary metagenome ERZ504601 (study PRJEB26092, sample SAMD00036305) | human gut metagenome | host: Homo sapiens | study: EMG produced TPA metagenomics assembly of...
AGAGCCCCGCGGACTTTTCGATAGTATGCATCATTCCGAACGCCGCATCGAAAGTGTCGCCCGACACAAACATGCCGTGCTGGGTCCATACCACTGCGTCGTAGCGATCCATTAGATCTGCCGTGGCACGGGCGATCTCGGCACCGCCAGGCACCATCCAGGGCACAAGTCCTACGCCTGCGGGAAGATGATCACACATTCGGTCATAGACTTCCAGAGGATGCGCGTCCACGTGCGCGGATCAGGTTCGATAAGCGTGGACAACGTTATGATGTTGGGGCAGTGCGCGTGGTAGATCACGCGGCTGGCGCCATCGGTGGCCGCTAAACGCACGCTGTGATTCATGAAGTGGGTGGGGAACTCGCTCGTGGGCTTGCCGCCGTTCTCGAGACCCCATACGATACGCCATGCGTCACCAGCGTCGTTGATCTCCACGATGCCCAGGCAGTCGGCTGGGTGCAGTGGTACATTGCGCATGAACTTGCCCGACCCGGTGGTCAAAAAGTACTCGTTGCGAAGATTGTCCGCCTGCACGCCCATCGGCGTCCATGGGCGATCGAAGGAAAATTCACCCTTGCATGCCGCAACATCTTCATCGGTCAAGCGGTAGGTGAGGTTACCGCCGTTTGCTTCATGCCAACCCTGGTCGAACCCATCTTTACACATCCGCACAAAGGAGCGCAGGAAGGGCTGCTGCTCTACCGACATCCCGTCAGCGCCGGCCTTCGCGGTGTCTCCCCCCATCTCATGCGTTTCTTGCGCGTCATCGGAAAAACCCATGTTGTCCCTTTCTTCTTTACTCTCGATTTATCCCTCTTGGAAAGAGGGATGCCGATGGCGTATTGTATGCTCCGCTCATCGGCTGAAAATACTTCTAGCAAACAACCTCGACCGGCACGTTCAAGATCTCAGCGACCTTCAAGATAGTGCCTGTCCAGCTGCCTTGCGCCGCAGCGAAATGATGTGTGGGGCCGCACTCGCACCAGCGGTTGTTCCATTCGCGTGCGCCTATGGAGAAGCGCGTGCGGAAGGTGGTGTCACCGTTTTGCAGAGTGGGGCCGTCCTCGATAATGCCTTCGCTTACGATGAACTTGAAATGCCCGTCGGCATCCTGCGTGATGGCCAAGTAGGTGACCGGGCCTGGCTTCGGATAGAAGCGCGTGAGGAAGCCGCCGCCGGTCTTGCCGTGGAACACCGGAACGATCTCCATCGAGGCCTTGTGTGCTGTGGAGAAGCAGGCGTCGCCTGAACCAGAGTGTCCAATGAGTACCACGTCGTCATTGAAGTCGAAGGTGTAGAACTCGGAAAGCTGGCAGGCACCTGAGATGATCTTCATGATGCTCATGCCCATGGCAACCTTCATGTCGCCTTCTACTGCACATACGGTGCCCTGCTTGATGAGCATGGAGAACGCCGGGATCAGCATGGAGTCAAGCACGCCGGCCTTGCCCTGCGCGAAGCCATCGTAGTGGCTGGCAACCAGGCCCAGGTGCTCGTCACGTACCCACTGTTCGAAGGCTAGCACGTAGCGGGCCATTTCGCGGATGCTTTCCTTTTCGTATTCGCCTTTGATTTCGAAGGTGTTGTGAATATCGGCAATCTTTGCAGCTATGGCATCTTCGTCATTTACGTCATCGGCGATGGCCCACATGCGCTCCCAGTCAAACTGCTTGGTGTAGAGGCCCATGCGGTTGTAGAGGTTAGTCTCGTCAATGTAGAGGTCCATCATGCCGGGGTACGGCCTGCCAATCTGAGCGATGTTGGTATCGCGGAAGCGGCGGCGCACCTGTGCGGCCAAACACCAATCCTCGATCTGGGCAGCGGCCTCAGGGTCACCGCCTTCAACGACACCCGTAATCACGGCGTGACGCTTGCCGGCGCGGTTGAGGTCGGCAATCATTTCGCCTACGGCTCCGCCCGCATAGCCGGTGCCCAGCCATTCAGCAGTGCCCGCTGTGTCAAAGTCAAGGCAGCGCAGCTTCTGCAGGTTCACCACCACGATCGGTACGTCCAAATCGCGCACGGCAGGTAGCATGTTGTAGCTGGTGCAGTAGGTGAGTAGCTGCAAGATGACCAGGTCCACATCCGCTGCACGGAACATATCGCCTGCAGCTTGTGCCTGTTCCTTCGTGGTAACCAGGCCACCATCGATGAGCTCGACGGTTTCAGGCAACGTCTTCTTGAATGCGGCATACTGTTCTTCAAATTCGGGTACCAGCTCCGGGAACTGGGGCAGGTACGCCTGCAGCGCGATGGAGAACACGCCGACTTTTGCTTTTGTCTCTACTAGCATAGGCAACCTCCTGTTGTCTGTTTATCTGCTGTATTCTATCTACTACATACGCGGTTAATGTCGCGTGCGATGTATTCATCTACTCCTGCGGGTTAACCATGTCGATATCGAAGGATACGCGGATCATATCGCGTGCTGCCTGTAGGTCTTCGATCTGGTCGTCGGCGATCATTTGGACGATCAAGTTGCCCAGACTCGTGCCCTCCACGGGACCAGCGAATACGGGAATACCGCATGCTTTGGTAGTTAGCTCGTTTAAATAAGAATCCTGGCATCCTCCGCCAACAATATTGATGGAGGTATAGGTCCGTCCTGTAAGCGAAGCCATTTCTTCAATAGATTCGGCATAGCAGGTAGATAAGCTTAAGTACATGCAGCGCATCAGTTCGCCGATTGTGGTAGGTATATCCTGCCCCGTTTCAAAACAGGCTAGGCGAATTTCATCAATCATCGAATCAGGCGCCAAAAAGCGATCGTCATTAACGTTGACACGCGCCTCGAAATGCTGCGCTGCTTTTGCTTCTTCGATGAGATCGCCAAAGCCCATCTCATGGGTTGCGCCTTTAAATGCGGGAAGTTCAACTTCTTGGGCGGATGGTTCTTCTGAAGAAGAATGTTCTTCTTTGCCCGCCACATAGGAAACCCCGTTGAGTTCACGACGAATAGATTGAATCATCCACAAGCCCATAATGTTTTTCAGAAAGCGGAAACGCAGATCGTAGCCACCTTCGTTGGTGAAATTCTGAAAACGGGATGCATCGGAAGTGATAGGCCCCTCGTTCTCTACGCCGAGCAAGCTCCAAGTGCCTGACGAAAGGAAAACCGCATCGTCATCACGTGCAGGAACCGCTAAATAAGCGCTGCCCGTATCGTGAGTGGCGGGTGCGATTATGCGAGGAGAATAGCCAAGTGCTTTCTCGATCTGAGGCAAAACGGGACCTAGGTCGGTGCCTGGCATTACCACATCACAAAACATCTCGGAAGGAATGCCAAATGCATCAAGAATGGTCTGATCCCATTGTTGGGTTCGAGCATTCAAAAGGCAGGTGGTAGTTGCGTTGGTGTATTCGTTAACTTTGGTTCCTGTAAGAAGGAAAGCCAAATAGTCGGGAATCATCAAGAAGCTTTTTGCTTGTTCAAGCTGTTCAGGATGTTCAAGCTTAAGGGCAAGAAGCTGATAGATGGTATTGAAGGGTTGGCGTTGAATGCCTGTTCGGCGATATATGGCATCAGGAGCCATAATACGATCTGCGATCGGGTACATACCATTGGTGCGTTCATCGCGGTAGGCTACTGCTTCTCCAATAAGGGCGTCCTGCTCGTCGAGTAAAACAAAATCAACACCCCAGGTATCAATGCCGATGGTTTTCGGGGTAAAGCCCGCTTCTTTGCATTTTGCTAGGCCTGCTACGGTTTCGCGGAACAACATATCGATATCCCAGCAATCATGACCATTGATACGCTTTTGAATATTGTCGAAGCGGTGAATTTCAGTGAGTTCAATATGGCCTTCGTTGACGGTGCCAATCACGACACGTCCTGATGAGGCACCAATGTCAACAGCGGCATAGCAATCTGAATTAGTTGTTGAAGCCATTTAGTTGCCTCCTTCCTCGATACCGATTTGAACAATCTGCATCACGTTTGTTGGGCGAGGGGAAGGAAGCGAAGGATCCACCCCGGCATCATCAGTGTTGGGAGAAGTTGTTCTGTCTCCGAGGGTAAATACGGCAATATCACCTTTATGGACATAGCCCTTTTCAATTACAACTGAACGGGCTTGTTCAAGAATAAAAGAAGCATCGCCCACCACTTTGCCAAGAAGAGGAATAACGCCCCAAGCAAGTTGTAAAGAGCGTCGGTTTTCTTCGGTAGGTGTTACTGCATAAATTGGTGCATGAGGACGATAATTCGATACCAGACGTGCGGTGCGTCCGGTCATGGTGGGGGTAACAATGCAGGAGGCACCTACATGTTCGGCGGCAGTAACCGCGGCTAACCCCACAACGGCAGAGATGCCATTTGGCTCTGCGGCGCGATTAGGGATGGAACCCTGTTTGTAAAGATGCGGTTCTGTTGCCTCTGCTATTTGTGCCATAGTTTGTACGGCGGGAACGGGGTACATGCCAATTGCGGTCTCTCCCGAAAGGGTGAGCGCGTCGGTGCCGTCGTAAATAGCGTTTGCAACGTCTGCAACTTCGGCGCGTGTGGGACGCGGATTGTGAATCATGGATTCCAACATTTGGGTTGCCGTAATCACAGGGCGATAGGCTTTATTGCAGGCTTTGATAATAGTTTTTTGTAAAAGCGGCACCTGATTAGAGGGCACCTCAACACCAAGATCGCCTCGTGCCACCATGACAGCATCAGAAGCTGCAATAATTTCATCGATGTGTTCTACTGCACGAGCATTTTCAATTTTCGCAACAACGCGAATGGCACTACCGCCGTGAGAGACAAGAAACGAACGGATAGTTCGAACATCTTCAGCGCAACCTACAAAAGAAGCAGCAACAAAATCTACTTTTTGCTCGATAGCAAAGAGAAGATCAGCTTCATCTTGTTCGGTCATGACAGGTAAAGGAACATTAGTTCCTGGAAGATTAAGCTGCTTGCATTCGCCAAGCATACCTGAATTTTGAACGGTGCACTGGATTTCGGTGCCGCGCACACGGTCTACTGCAAGTTCGATCAGGCCATCATCCATCAGGATTATGGTTCCAGGCTCAACATAGTTATAAAGACCGGGAAACGTTTGGTGGATACGTCGTGAGGTTCCTAGGATGTCTTCTTCGGTAAGAAAAATGTTGTCTCCAGCACGAAGAAGAACAGGCTTGCCGCCTTCTAGTTTTCCCGTGCGAATACTGGGACCTTTAGTGTCAAGCATAATCGCGCAGGGAGAATCAAGTTCACGTCGAACCTTTTTGAGCCTATCCATGCGTGCTTTATGTTCGGCGTGCGAGCCGTGGGAAAAATTACATCGCGCTACATCCATTCCTGCTTGCAGAAGATTTTTGAGCGCAGATTCTGAGTCAACTGCGGGACCCAGTGTGCAGATAATTTTTGTTCGTTTTGCCATAAGTACTGTTCGCCTTTCAGTAGGAGCGAATTTCGGCTATTGGCGGAAATGGAATACCTACGGGCAGAACCGCAGGGTTGCTAATCCGCTAACAGCTTGAAATTAACCGCTCAAGGGCAACATTACTATTGTAGGGCAAATTAGTTATTCTGCAGCTTTTTTTGACTACAAAACAAAGAAGGTGACATGAACTATGCCTATCCTTCTTTGTTTTGTGGAAATAAAATGGGGGAGATGGTTTATATGGAGTCTTAAATGGGGGGTAAGTAACTCAATTATCCTTGGTAGGGATAACTATTGATAAGTTCACTTACCGTCACAAAGCGATAACCCTCTTCTTTCAACTTAGGTAAGGCTTGTTTGAGGGCGGCAACGGTTTCTGAACGATCGCCACCACCATCATGCATGAGAATAATTTCGCCGGGTCCAGCGCTTTTGATACGCTGCGCAATTGCGTCTGCTCCTGGTTTCTTCCAGTCGCCCGTATCGATATTCCATCCAATTTCTGCATTGATAAGACCATTTAAGTCACTTGCAACCGATGCATCGAAGTTTCCGCCTGGTGAACGGAACATCAAGCTGGCGTCTTGTCCTGTAGCATCCTTAATTGCTTGCAGGCCCTTTTCGACCTCCTGTTTACGTTCGTCGCTTGACATTAAGATCAAGCTTACGCCTTGGCCACTGCCTTCAGCATGATCCCACGTATGGGTTCCGATTTCGTGTCCTTCGTTTGCTGCACGCTGAAGAAGGTCTTCGTGTCCTGAGATCTTTTGACCAACTGTAAAGAAGGTTGCTTTCGCGTCGTATTCTTTAAGGGTGTCGAGAATGGCGGCGGTTGAGGTATCCCAAGGGCCGTCGTCGAAGGTGAGGGCAATAACCTTGTCGCCATTGGTGTTTACGTTGTAGTACTGTACAACGCCGTTAACAGGCTCTTTGGTGGTAACCTCTGCTGTTTTACCGGACTCATTGCCCGTGCGCACTACTTTTTCGCCGGGTTCTCCTTTTTGGGTGTACAGATGAACTGCTCCAGTGCCTTGTACTTCAAGGGTGGGTTGGAGGGCTTGAGGCTCGCCTTCGGTATATTCCTCTGTGATATCAGAACCGTTGGTAAGGGAGATGTCGTCACCTTCATTTAAGCGGGTGGAAAAATCTTCGGTACCTTGACCGTTGATGGTAGCAGTAGCGCGCGTACCTTCGCCTTCGCGCATGACCGATCCGTCAACAGCAACATAGTTTCCAGGTGTTACAGAAACCGTATTGGTGTCAAGCAGACCTTCGATAGTGCGTTGCTGACCTTCGATGGTTTGCTGTTGTCCGTTAATGGTTACACTAACAGCCTTGTTGGCATCCCAGGTAGTAAAAGCGAAAATGCCAATTGCTACCACCGCTACAGCAACCGCGCCAGCAATAAGCTTGTTGCGCAAAGATCCTGAAGGTTTGCGACGGGTGCGTTGGGCGCTGAGATAGCGTTCGGCTCCGAAATCAGACGATTCAGGTATCCGACTGGCGGCACCTTGGGGATGTTGAGCTGTACTGGTACGAGCGCTGCGTTTCTGCGAGGCGCTTCGACGGGTGGGAGATGCGTTTTGATAAGCGTCTTTTGTGTCTTGTTGCGGCATGGCTCTACTGGCGGATGGCATGTCTTGTTGTGGCATGGCGCCGCTTGCAGATGGTGTTGCCTGCTGAGGCATGGGACCGCTTGCCGCTGGAGCATCTTGTCGTGGAATCTGCCCACTCAAAGTCGCCTCACCAACGCGTGGCGTTCTACTCGTGTGTGAAGGATTAGCATTCGAACGATGCGTGTTGCGGTAGGTGGGCTGCTTTATGTAGGCAGAGTCCTGAACTGCTTTTGGTTGATTAGTGTAACCAGAGCCTTCAGGGCGATGAGCCCAATAGTTTTGCCTTTGGTCAGCTGCTTTATTTTTTTGTGCCTGGGCATAGCGTTGAGCAGGTGAAGGCGCGTTTTGATTAGGATCGTGTGCGCTATACATTTCGCGTTCGCGTTCAAGTTCATCGCGCGCATGAGGGACGCTCATTCGCTGTGAGGCAGATACGCGTGAAGAGTTAGCGCGATGTGATGGGTAGGGCGCACGTGGCGAATAGGACGCGCGCGAAGAGGCTCGACGAGTAGGATGATTATGTGGATCGTTTTGCTGCGTCATTTTTTTTCAACCAAGAAATGTCGGGGAAACGGATACTAGCTCAGGTTCGTTTTGTTTTTTATGCTGCCGAAGAGCTGCGATGCTGCCGAAGAGCTGCGCTCTTTGAACGGATATAACAAAACGTTCTTCGCGTTGCTCATTGTACTCGCAGCACCCTATAAATAAAGAAACAATTTATAAACGTTACTAAAATGGTGTCTATTTCAACTTTGGGTTAAAAAGAAAACCCTTCGAGAGGTGTCGAGGGAGCTATTAAGAAAGATATCGAGGGAGATATTTCATCGAAAAGTACTTGCTTAATATACCCCATGGGGGTATATAATACGGGCGAAAACTAGAGAGAAAAGCGAGTACGAATGAGTGAATGTCATTTCAAAGAGACCGAGCGTGCCGATAAGCTCCAATCAGATGTAAAAAAACGCCTGAACCGTGCAATAGGTCAACTTAACGGTGTCAAGAATATGATTGATGACAATCGTTATTGTGGCGATGTGCTAACTCAACTTGCAGCGGCGGAGAGCGCGGTGCATTCAGCTGCAGAGCTAATCTTGCGCGACCATTTAGAAACATGCGTAAAGGATCGAATTCGTCGTGGAGATGATGAGGTTATTGAAGAGGCAATGCGCCTCATTAAAAAGTTCGCACGTTCGTAGATATCTCGCAGGCTTTCAGAAGGTTTGACTCTGAAAGAGTCGATCAGCATGAGAGCATTTGCGAAAGTAGGTGAAATATGCCGATTAAGCAGACCTTTGATGTAACGGGAATGACGTGCGCCGCGTGTTCTTCCCGCGTAGAAAAAACAACTAATAGGGTAGAAGGAGTTCGCAAGGCAAACGTTAACCTGTTGAAAAATTCGATGGAGGTTGAATTCGAACAGGACGCTAATGTTTCCCTGGTAACGCAGGCGATAGAAGCTGCGGTCGACAAAGCGGGATATGGCGCCATTCCGCGCAATCCTGATCGAGGAGGTACGCCTACCCAGTTGCCGTTAGGGCAAGAGGGGAATCTGCATCACGAATCATCGGGTTTTGATTTAGATGATCAGGGTCGATTTGTTTCTTCTTCCAACACTCAAGAAAATACCGTAAGAGCATCAAATATTGCAGAGCAGGAACGTAAAGCTATCTTTAGGCGATTGATCATCTCCCTTATTTTTATGGTGCCCCTTTTCTATATTTCTATGGGACATATGTTTGGCTGGCCTCTTCCTTCGTTCTTCTTGGGTCCAGAAAATGCGATGGTATGGGCACTTACTCTTTTCGTCTTACTTATCCCGATTTTGTGCGTGAACTTCAAATTTTTCCGCGTTGGGTTTCGGGCGTTGATACATGCTTCTCCTAATATGGATTCCCTTATTGCGCTTGGCTCAGGGGCTTCGACTCTCTATGGCCTGTATGCGCTTTTCCAGATGGCGTTTTATGCGGGTCATGGGAATCTGGAGCAGGTTCACGGGTATGCCATGAATTTGTATTTTGAGTCTGCTGCCATGATATTGACCCTGATTACCTTAGGGAAGTATTTCGAAGCGCGAGCTAAAGGGAAGACGACCGATTCGCTTTCCCAGTTGATGGATCTTTCGCCTAAACAGGCCCTACGGTTGGAAAACGGAGTAGAAACCTTAGTTGACGTAAGGCAGGTGCGCGTAGGTGATGTACTGGTAGTAAAGGCAGGAGAGGCAATTCCTGTTGATGGAGTAGTGCTGGAAGGACAGGGTTCGGTTGACGAATCGGTCATTACGGGCGAATCGCTTCCGGTGACTAAACGTGCTGGATCTTCAGTGACGGGCGCTACGCTAAACACGAGCGGCTGGTTTACTATGCGTGCCGAGCACGTAGGATCTGATACGGTTTTGGCGGGTATCGTTCGATTAGTAGACGAGGCAACCAGTTCCAAAGCTCCAATTGAAAAACTTGCGGACAAAATTAGCGGCGTATTTGTGCCAGTGGTTATTGGCATTGCTCTAGTGACGTTTATCGTTTGGATGGCGCTGAGTGCTGAATTTTCTACCGCGCTCTCTTATGCCATTTCCGTACTGGTTATTTCGTGTCCTTGCGCACTTGGTCTTGCAACGCCAACTGCTCTTATGGTTGGCACGGGACGAGGGGCAGTAAATGGCATTCTGATAAAAAATTGCTGAAGCCCTCGAAACAGCGCAAGGGGTGAAAACGGTTGTATTAGATAAAACAGGGACCATCACTCAGGGAGCGCCACAGGTAACTGAATTGGGAATTGTCGGAGGCTCAGGGATCACAGGGGAATCGGGAGTCGCAGGAAGTTCAGGGACCGTAGGAAGCTTGGGAGCCGCAGGAGATTTGGGAGCCACAGGAGGCTCAGGAGCAAGAGGCGCTTCAAAGCTCGTTGAATTTAGCTTGCAGGAAGGTCCCTTAAGTTTCGATTCGGTTTTTTCTGCCCTGTCTGCCGAGATACAGGAAAAAATAATCCATCTTTTACAGGTGATAGGCGCTCTTGAGAAACATTCCGAGCACCCCTTAGCAAAAGCTCTTATGAGCCTTGTGGAACAAAGCAACGTTGCGATCGGTGAGGTAAAAAACTTTACCCAAAGCGCAGGCGAAGGGGTGGCAGGCGAAGTAGGGGCCATTGGTGTCTTGCGGGGAACGCCCGCATGATGGAGTCGCACCATATTACGATCGATGCTGCTTGGACAGAAGAAGTAGCAAGTGAAGGGAAAACAGTTCTCTATATTGCGCAAGACGATGTGCTTTTAGGGTATGTAGCTATAGCTGATGTGGTTAAGCCCACGAGTGCCTCTGCGATAAAACGCCTCCGTGAAATGGGCATAAAAACGGTAATGCTTACTGGCGATGCGTTGCTTACCGCAGAAGCAATCCATAAGCAAGTTGGTACCGATGAAGTGATAGCGGGAGTGCTTCCGGCAGACAAAGAAAAAATAGTGCGAAATCTTTCACAAAAAGGAAAGGTTGCAATGGTGGGCGATGGTATCAACGACGCGCCTGCGCTCGCACGTGCCGATGTAGGGATCGCTATCGGTGCCGGAACAGATATAGCGCTTTCGAGTGCCGATGTTGTACTTATGCACAGTGACCTGCTTGATGTGCCTGCTGCGCTGGATCTATCTCGTGCGACCTTGCGCAATATCAAGCAGAACCTTTTCTGGGCTCTTTTCTACAATGCGCTTTGTATTCCAATTGCGGCGGGTGCTCTTGCCTTTATTGGTTTTAGTTTGAACCCTATGATTGCGGCAGCAGCAATGAGTTTTAGCTCGGTGTGCGTGGTTACCAATGCGCTGCGTTTGCGCCGATGGAAGCCGAAGACTAAGGCGGAAGTGGGTATGTCTTATGTAGATGGGCCTGATTTGGGTGCGTCTAATTCGAGTGTTTCCGACCTAGGCGTGTCTGATTTAGATATGTCCGATTCAGATGTACCCGATTTAGACAGTTTAGATACGTCTGATTTAAGCGTTTCTGGCTCGGCTTCTGAAGCCAATGAAAATACTGTTCCTAACACCAGTTGCGAGACATCAAGGAAAAAATGATGATGCAAAAGAATTTCTAGGAAAGGAAGAAACAATGGAAAAGGTATTACATGTTGAAGGAATGATGTGTGAAAAATGCGTAGCGCACGTCAAGAAAGGGCTGGAGCGCGTAGCAGGAGTTGAAGAAGCTCTCGTAGATTTAGAAGCAAAGAAGGCAACAGTGAAGCTTAGTGCGGAAGTGCCAGATCAAACGCTTATCGATGCAGTGGTGGAGGAAGGATACGAAGCCAAGATGGCTTAAATATTACTTTTGGTTCGAATATCGAATTCGAACTTCTATGACATAAGTACTCTGCTGCTCTACTGCGCCGAATCTTTTGATGTAGGTATAAATTTGAGCTTGAGTCAAATACTGAGACGAATACAAGAAAAGGGTTGTTGAATCATCGTTTTATGGATGTTCAACAACCCTTTATTATTTCGCTTTGGTCATTTCGCTTTGGCTGGCTCTTTAAAGAGGAAAGTTTTGATGAGGAGGGTGCTCTAAAGAAGAGAACGTTCCAGAGAGGTACGTAAAAAGCAGCCTGCCTGAACTTTTCCTTTGCGAATGTTATTACGCTTTAGCTGCTTTTGCCTTCTCCATAATCTCATGAGGAGAATCGAAATCGTCAAAACGTGCGCTGCCAGGAGCTTCCATACGATCAAGTGGCAAAATTACCAATCCGATGTTGTCTACATAAGCGTAAATTTCCATACCGCGCTTGCAGCGGAAGGTGCATTCGACGCAAGGATTTTTGTCGCAGTAAGCAAAAGCGTCTTCGTCAGCTAAGGCAAATACAATGGGAGGCCACTTTTTTGGTGATACATATTTAGTCATAACTCCCGTAAATGTTTTCAACGCAAACCAACGAGGCTTGCAGGTTGAGTCTACGGAACGCCAATCAATTTTCACACAATTGTTGTTTAGTCCACCCATGATTTGGTAGTTAAGCTTAAAGCGGTCTTCGACTTCTGCAGCGGCAATAGGCTGGAGTTGCTCCATTGGCTTACCGCAACAGGTAAGTTGATATTCGACATGTGCGTAGGAAGGCTCAAAAATGAGCGATCGTTCACCGTCGTTGATAAGTTGATTGTCAACCGCGCCGTCAATACCTTGGACTACTGCGCCACATTCAGTGCAATGAAAGTAAGGAATGTGAGCAGAGGTTACGCGTGGTTTCCAGGTTGCATGGGTGCGAGTAGGGCTATATTCTGCCATCAAAATACCTCTTCCCTCGGCAGTAAGTAGAGTTTTGACCTAGACAATACGGGCTTGGGTCTAAAACTCTTGCTCGGATTTTTTATGCGTGTCACATTGTAATGCGCAATCGCCTTAAATGCACTGGGTGTATTTAAGGGATAGATGAGGACTTCACAAGTTGAGCGGTAATTTCAACGAGAATAAATCGATTCGAGTAGATTGATTCGCAGTAGTCCAATGCTTGGGGCTTGTTCTTGACAGACGGCACCAGTAAAAACTACGATTTGTAGTATTAAATCAAGAATCCCGATACGGAAGGGGAGCGCGCATGAGCGTATATCAGGAGGCATACTGCCTGCCCGAATTCAAGTATGAGTACGAGCGCCTGAAGGTAGACGTTCGTGGTCCTATCCACGTTGTTTCTTTCGATGACGCTGCTAATCTCAATGCAATGTCTTATCAGCAGATGGCTGACTTCAACGATTATTTGAAGAAGGTTCGCATGGACCCAGAATGCCGTGTAATCGTTCTTACCGGTGAGGGCAAGTCTTTCTGCGCTGGCTTTAACCTGAACGAGCTTAATTATGAGCCACCTGAGGATATGGGCCGTGCTCAGCGTGACCACTGCATTATGCAGACTATCTGTTCTGATCAGGCTGTAAACATGCGCAATGCTATGCAGCCAATCATTGGTGCTCTGAAGGGCCATGCAATCGGCGGCGGTCTCTCTTTGGCTTGCGCTTGTGACTTGCGTGTTTGCGGCGAATCCTTCAAGATGCAGGCTGGTTACCTCAACATTGGTCTTACCGGTACTGACATGTCTGGCTCCTATTATCTTCCTCGCATCGTTGGTTATGCTCGCGCTGCTGAAGCACTTATGACTGCTCGTCGTATTGGTGCTGAAGAACTGCTTGAGTGGGGCTTCGCAAACAAGGTTGTTGCTGACGAAGACGTCGTAGAAGAAGCAGTTAAGATGGCAGAGGCAATGGTTAAGAATTCTGCTCCTCTTGGCCTTCGTCTTACTAAGGAATCTCTGCAGTGCTCCCTCGACAACTCTTTCGAGGCTCAAATTAAGATGGAAAATCGCAACCAGGTTCTTGCATCTCAGACCGAAGATGCTCGCCGCGGTGTTCGCAAGATGAATCCTAAACTGCGTGAAGAGGTAAAGGCTCATCCTGAGAACTTTGCATTTACCAATATGTAAAATCACTACGAAATAACTCGGCGTATTGTGATTTCAAACGTCGCTCCTTTAAGGGGCGACGTTTTTATTTAATGGCTTCAGCCTGTTGAGGACGCGAAGCATCTGAAACGATAAACCATCCGTTATACGGATGAACAATAATTAATGACTTCAGGTTGCAGAAGAAGCGAAGCGTCCGAGACGATAACTAATTCGCTAAACGGGTGGGTATTATTTCTTAAAACTACGCTCTCAAGCGGAGCGTTTTGGGGAGTGTTTCAGGGAGCGGTTTGGATTTTGACCCACAAGTTTGGATTTGGCTTATAGGTCTGGTATAGGTGTGGATTTTGATCCATAAGCTCGTATCTTGGCTTATAAAATCTGGAATTTGGCACATTTTAGCCTCGTGTGTATTTTCGTGTTTGATCGTTTCAGAATAATATTCCACAAATGTGAAGTATCTTATTAAAAAATAAACACTAGTATAGATAATGTTGTATAAATTCATGGAGCTCAAAATGATATTTAGGGATTCGTGAATTTGAGAATTGTTTTTAAATTAATTTTATACACAAAAGACCAAAATGTGACAAAACCTGCAATTCGCAAACATAAAAGTGCACGCAAGCTAAAAATGTGGCAGAAACAGTAACTGCTTTGATGACGAATCTGGCGATTGCTGCGGCGGTAGATTTGGTGGTTGTTGTAGCAGTGGTGGATTTAGTAGTTATTGTTTGCAGTGATAAGCCTGGCAATTGCTGCCGCGATAGGCCTGGAGGGAGATTGCGGTAGCGATAAGCCTGCCGATTACAGCAGCAATAGGCATGGCGATTGTTGCGGCGGTTTCTGTTTCAAATCAAATTCCAGTTATGAATCCTTGCAAAGATGTCTCGAAACGTAAAGGGCTGAAACATTAAAGGCGCGTATCTTTATGGCTGCGCACCTTTTGATTGGTGGTTTCAGTCTGTTGAGGATGTGAAGCGTCCGAAACGATAAACCATCCGCTATGCGAATGGAAAGCAACCTGTGTTGTATTACCATCCGCTATGTGGATGAATAACAATCTACGTTGCATTACCACCCTCTGCGGATGGGCAATAATTTAACGGATGAATCAAGCGATACATTCGCAGTCAACTATTAAGCGTTTACCTCGAAATATACGAAACTCCTATTGCTTTTCTTAAACAAACTATCCCTCTATTGGAAAAAACAAACAACCGCTTTGATAATCAGGTTCAGGGGAAAAGGGGAACAAGAGAACCAAACAAGGAGGAGTTTTTCGTGGATACCGTAAGATTTGCAGTATTGGGATTGAACCACGGTTCAAAAATTGCCCGTTTCGCAAAGGAGAACCCCGAGGTTGAATTAGCGGCTGTCGCTGGCTTTGGGGATTCGGATTTCCAAATTGCTAACGAGCTTGGTGTGCCACTATTTAGCGATTACACCTTGTTGTTCAAACAAATTCCGCTCGATGCAGTGTATATAGCTCTTCCCAATACGCTTCATGTGGAAGCAGTGGAAAACGCTATTGAGGCAGGTATTAAGAATATTCTGCTGGAAAAGCCTATTGCCAATACTGTTGAAGAGGGAAAGCATGTAATCGAGGTGTGCAAAAAGGCGGGCGTGAACCTTTTAATCGGGCATCATCGTCGTTCTTCAAGTAAGTATCAATTTTTACGCGAAGTTATAGATTCAGGACGCTTGGGAAAAATCGTAACCATTCAATCACGCTATTGCATTGCAAAAGACGAGGACTGTTTCGATCGCGAGTGGTATGTTACAAAAAGAGTAGGCGGACCTCTGCTAATCAATGCTATTCACGATTTGATGATCTCAATTTTGTTACAGGAAAAGCTCCCGTTAAGGTATATGCAACTACGCGAAATACCATTCGAGGAAATGATGCCGAGGATTCAGCTTCTGTCTTGATTGAATACGAAAATGGCGTTACTGCAACCTATGCCTTGTGCGACGGAACTCCTAGTCCTTGGAATTATGATTTGGCGGCAGATGAAAACGAATCGTTTGTTATGGCGCCTGGAGAAAACAGCATGCAGGTGTTTGGCACAAAGGGTTCTTTTGGTTTTCCAAATATGGATCTGTACTACTATGACCAAGATGCATTTGGCTGGACGCACGAATTGAAGCATGAACATTTTGAAGTTGAACTCAATAGTCCTCTAAAGGCTGAATTGGAGCATTTTATCGATCTTTGTAAAGGTAGGGAAACGGTACCACGCTGCTCTGGTGAAGAAGGGCTGCAAACGCTCAAGATCGTCAATGGTGTTTTCGAATCGGCAGAAACTGGTAATGCCGTGTATTTGCCAAGCTAGGAAATCCTGCGGGTGAATCTTGTATGGCAAATCCTGCAAACAAGTTGTGAAGATAAATCTTGCGGGCAAATCTTGCTGGTTTTTTGCGCAAGTGATTGTCGTCAGCACAAGTAACATTTCTTAAGAACATAAGGAGCCTCAAGGTCAGTCTTGAGGCTCCTTGTTTTTTGGGCTTTAAAGTTGAGTAAGTTTGATGAGCGAAACAGTAAAAAATGATACGCTTGATGTGCTGCGCTCTACCGCGAATAGGGTTTTAGCTTGCGATTCGTCATGGAGGGTAGCAAAGCTCAAAGTTCGAGGGGAATGAGTAATGTATGAGGTTAGAGTATTTGCGCTATTTTAGCCATTTGGCAGAGGTGCTTAGTTATACCAAAGCAGCAAAGGATCTCTATATTGCTCAACCAACGCTTTCTGCAGCAATTAGGCAATTGGAAAAAGAGATAGGCTTGCAGCTTTTCGAGCGAAGTGCTGGTAGTTCTCACGTGGAGCTGACTGCGGCAGGATCTATTTTTCGCGAATATGCTGAACTTGCAGTCAAGAATATCGATACAGGTCTTCGTCTAGCTTATGAAACCCAGGGTGAAATCAATTCTGAAATTCGAATAGGCACTATTTATGCAATGCAGGGTTATTTTTGGTCAATGGCGATGCAGGCGTTTACCGAACAGCAGAAAAATCCTCCAAAAATTGTTATCGAGCAAGCTTATTCAATTGAATTGGTATCTCGATTACGCAAGGGCGAGCTTGATGTAGTGTTTGCTGCAAAAACTGACGACTGGGATGATCTTAGCTATACGCTTGTGTGGTCTCAGCCGTTGGTGCTTTGCGTGAATAAAAGCAATCCTTTAGCCAATCATGAGTCTGTTTCTCTTGAAATGCTTGCGCCCTATGAGCTTCTTACCTATTCACTTACTTCGCCAACTTTGCGTTCAATTAAAGAAAATTTGCCGTGTGAAAAGCTGAATTTAATACGGGAATACGATGATGAGATAACAATGAGCGCTATGGTCTCGTCGGAAACTAACAAGATGGCGTTGTTTTGCTACTCATTTTTAGTGAATGCTTTCGAGAATGTAGTGTGTTTACCGACAAGGGATTTGCCGTACGATTTTCATAAGGTGTACTTGGTAAGCCGCAAAGAATCGCATCCCAAAGTAGTGAAAAATTTCATTCAGTGCATGAGCACTTATCGCTTTCCGAACGCTGCTGAAATAGAGCAGAATCACTAGATTTATTTAAATCCATAAAGTGACGTGTAGCGGATTTTGTACATCTGTGTCATTGAGCTATGGCTAAAAATAAGGATGAAATTCAGCAAAGTTAAATTGGTAAAAGTTTTATCAATTTAAGACAAATGGGCAGCCATCAGGCATTTTCGTGCTTCTAAAGATTACGTGAACGCATTCACTACCTGGAAACATAGCATTTTGTAATCTTCGGCGTAAACCTATCAACTTGACTATTGGAGCAAAAAAAACAGGAAAGAGAAAATTAATTACGAAAGGTGAGGCATTAAATCATGAGATTGTCAGCCTTATCTTTTCAGGCGCTTTGGTTGTTAGGAATTATAGAAATCAAAGCAATAAAGAAGAAAAAGAGTAAAAGGAAAAAGAAAGGGAGGGAAACACATGGCTTCTGATGCTCAAAAGTCATTCCACGGTATCGCGGCACGTCTCGACCGTTTGCCAATCTCTGGTTTCCACATGAAGATCATGTGGTTGCTGGCTGGTATTACGTTCTGCGACTCCGTTGACATGTCTATCGGTGGCCCTATCGGTGCTGTTCTTCAGGACGAGGGCTTCATGACGCTTGAACAATTTGCGTTCTTTAACTCCATCACCATGGTTGGCTACCTCATTGGTGGTCTTATGTCGGGATGGGTATCCGACGGTTTTGGCCGTAAGAAGGCAGTTATTGTTTGCGGTAGTATCTTTACAATTGCTTGTTTTGTTGCTGCAATGTCACCTAATGCAGACTTCCTGACCGCATGCCGTTTCTTTATGGGTATTGGTCTTGGTGCTGCATTCCCTGCAGGCTATTCTGCTTTGACCGAGTACACGCCACCTCACAAGCGTGGTAAGTATCAGTCTTATGTAGGATTGATTGCAAACTGCGGTACTTTGTTCGGTTCTGTAATGAACCTCATCATCCTGCCTTTGGCTGGTTGGCGCGAAGTATTTGTATTCTGCGGCATCCTTGGTGCGGTTTGCGTAATTCTTGTTTGGACCTGCATGGATGAATCTCCTCGTTGGTTAGCTCTTAATGGTCACAATGACAAAGCGGATGCTATTGTTTCGAAACTTGAGGCAAAGGCTGCTGCTGGTGGCAAGACAGTGGAAGAAGTTACTGCTGAAGAAATTCAGCGCCGTGAGCAGGAGCAAGATATCAAGCAGCTTCCTTGGAGCTTCTTGTTTAAAAAGAAAGTTATTACCCGTACCTTAACGGCAATGCTTCTTTGCTTCACCATGAACGTTATCGTTTACACGGTTATCACTTGGACTCCTACCATCTTGCGTGCAAACGGTTTCGATACCTCTTTGGCAACCCTGACCACCGTAGTTATGCAGATGGGTATTCCAATTGGTGTTGGTCTTCTGACCTTCTACGTTGAGAAGGTAAACCGTAAGGTTATCCTCATCGGTTCCTACTTGGCCGTAGCAATCCTTGGTCCTGTTTGGGCAATGCTTCCTACCGACAACGTTGCTCTTATCATGGGCTTTGGTCTCCTGGTTTGCGTATTTACGTTCACCAACTCTGTTACTACTTCAGCTATCTACCTCTCCGAGCCTTTCCCAACGGCTTGTCGTATCCGCGGTGCAGGTGTTGCAAATGCATTCGGTCGCCTCGGTGGTATCTTCAGCCCAATGTGGATCGCATTCTTCGTAGCATCCCCAATTGGTACCATTGGTGCTTACCTGGTAAACTCCTGCCTCATCATCGTGACGGCAATTTGGTTGGCAATCTTCGGTGTAGAGACTCGTGGTCGTACGCTTGAAGAAATTACCAAAGGTCTTGAAGATTAATACAAATAGTTGTTCTTGCTCTTTTTCGATCGGGGTCCAAATCTGGACCCCGTTTTCTAGATGGGATTACGAAAGGTATTGTTATGGATAAACAGGAAAGTAAGTTGAAGGAACTACTTGGAGATATTGTTCAGGTGGGTATAGTTGTTGACGATATGGATAAAGTGAAAAGAGGAATGAAAACAATTTTTGGATTAGACCCATCAGCCGAAAGTGACAATGTGTATAAAAAACATGGTACAAAGGGGATTTGATCGATGCTCCAGTAAAAGCTGCTTTTTATAATCAATTTAACGTGCAATTGGAGTTTTTGCAGCCAGTAGGTGATACGGATACTATTTGGCATGATTATCTTAATGAAGGTTATGACTTAGGTGGTCATTCGCTTCATCATCTAAGGTTTGATGTTGTGGATAATGACGTTATTACTAAAGAGATGGAGAAAATAGGTGTATCGAAATATATGGAAGGCAAGTCTTTGGTTGATCCAAGGGCGACGTTTACCTATTACGATTCGGTACAGGCTATTGGATTTATAGTCGAGGTTGTTACAAAGTTTGAATAAATATATGTAGTAATTAAAAGTGCAGTTGATGGAATTAGTAAAAGAGTTATTTTTCAAACGGCCAATAAAATGCTTTATACAAAAGCCCAATGCTATATTTGCTGTGCTTTTGTATTGCTTCAGCTCCTTGTCGAAAATCCACATTGCTTTTTGCAATGGTGCCTATATCGATGAATTCTTTGACTATTGGAACCCCAAAAGAGCAGGGGGAATAATTGGATTAAGGAAAAAGAAAAAAAACGAGAGGGGCACCTTATGGATAAGATTAGACTAGCGGTTTTGGGTTTAAATCAAGGGTCTAAAATTGCGCGTGATGCGAAAGTAAATCCAGAAATAGATCTTGTTGCAGTCGCAGGATTTGGCGATCATGACGTACAGGTTGCGAATGAGCTCGAAGTACCAATTTACAGTGATTATACTTTGTTGTTAAAGCAGGTTGATCTAGATGCAGTAGCAATTGCTTTGCCAAATACCCTTCATGTTGAATCAGTTGAGTTGGCGCTAGAGGCTGGCATTAAGAATATTCTGCTCGAAAAACCTATTGCGAGCACAGTAAAAGAAGCAGAGCATATTATTGAGATTTGCAAAAAAGCAAATGCAGTTCTGCTAGTAGGGCATCATCGTCGTTCGTCGAGTAAATATCAATTCTTACGCGAGATTATTGATTCTGGACGAATCGGGAAAATAGTCGGGATCCAATCAAACTATGCAATAGCAAAGCCGCATTCTTACTACGATGTTGAATGGCATACCAAAAAAGGCGGTGGCCCATTATTAATCAATGCTATTCATGATTTCGATGATCTTAATTTTGTAACAGGCATGACTCCTTCGAAAGTATATGCAGCGGCGCGAAACACAATTCGTGGTAACGAAGTTGAAGATTCAGTATCTGCGGTAGTTGAGTTTAAAGAAGGAGTTACGTGCAGCTATTTCGTAAGTGACGGAACGCCTGGACCCTGGAATTATGATCTTGCTGCTGAAGAGAATACTTTTTTTCACTATGTGCCCAGGTGAAAATAGTCTTCGTGTTTTTGGAACGAAAGGGTCTTTCGGTTTTCCAAATATGGATCTTTATTATTACGACGAAAACGCATTCGGATGGACTTCTCCAATGCTGCATGAGCATTTTACCGTTGAAAAAAACGATCCGATGACAGCAGAGTTAGAGCATTTTGTTGATCTCTGCAAAGGCAGGGAAACGGTGCCACGCTGCACTGGTGAAAACGCTTTAGATACTCTAAAGGTAATTAATGCCATTTTAGAGTCTGCCGATACTGGAAATCCTGTCGAGTTGTAAATCAAACTTCTTAGAAAGGTATAGAAAGATGGATACGTTACCAAAATTTGCAGGAACAACAAAATTGGTTGGTTTACTTGGATCTCCTGTTGCTCAATCAATGTCGCCCGCTATGCATACCGCCTCATTTGCAAAAATGGGAGTTGATGCAGTGTATCTTGGTTTTGATGTTCTTCCTGATCAGCTTGAAACGGTAGTAAAAGGTTTTGCAGATGCAGGAATAGCGGGTTATAACGTCACCATGCCATGCAAAACAAAGGTTTTGCCATATCTTGATGAGTTATCTCCTGTTGCAGAACTTATGGGTGCCGTAAACACTGTTGTGGTTAAAGATGGAAAATCGATTGGCGATAATACTGACGGTGCAGGTTTTGTTCGTAATATGCGGCTTCATGGTTTCGAGCCTGAAGGGAAAATAGTAACCGTTGCAGGTGCTGGTGGTGCAGGCTCTGCTGTTTTCACTCAACTTGCTTTAGACGGCGTGGTGGCAATCAATATCTTTAATAGGCATGATGATTTTTGGGATGTTACTAAAGAAAAAGTAACAGAACTTGCTTCAAAGACTGGTGTCCCTATGGTTTTGGGTGACTTGGATGATAAAAAAACTATTAGCGCGTGCCGTAAAGAATTCCGATTTATTCGTTAATGCTACGCGGGTAGGAATGGCTCCGTTCGATGATGAATGTGTGATAGACGAAGATATGCTTCATGAAGGGCCTTTTTGTTGCTGATACGGTTTACGAACCGCGTGAAACAAAGCTTATTCGTATGGCAAAAGAGCATGGTTTACAAACCGCACCAGGACTTGGGATGCTTCTCCAACAAGCTGCGCTGGGTGAGAAAATTTGGTTTGATATCGAAATGCCCACTGATTATATTGAGGAAATCTTTTTTTAATTGGGCGCTCATTTGAATGACGAGAGTCTTTTTTAAACCGGTAAGGCCATGTTTCATCTTTGTGCATGAAGGGGATGCCTGAGATGGAATATGGTCTTTTAATTTTATTAACAAACGTATCAAATCATAAGTTTGATAAAGACAAACTTATGATTTGATAAAATTTAATTAAAGAATAGCGATCTAGCTGGAGTTCAAGAGGGGATGCTTGATGAGGCTCGATTATCTGCGGTACTTTCATCATTTAGCAAAAATTGGAAATTATACAAAAGCAGCAAAAGAACTATATATAGCTCAACCAACCTTATCTATTGCAATAAAGCGCATGGAGAAGGAATTGGATATGCAACTATTTGTTCGTGGTGAAGGAAATAGCCGTGTCGAATTGACTCCTGAAGGGGCAGTGTTTGAAGAGTATGTTGAGCAAATGCTTAACAGTTTTGATATTGGATTGCGTGTCGTTCGTGAAATGCAAGGAGAAAAAAATTCTGAACTGAAGATTGGAACTATCTATGCAATGCAAGGTCGGTTTTGGTCTCAGGCAATGCAATTGTTTTCGGAATCTCAGTCTAATCCTCCTGAAATCAGTATCGAACAAGCCTATTCTCCTGAACTCATACAGCGTTTACGAGGTGGCTCGTTGGATGCAGTATTTGCGACCAGAATCGATGGATCTGAAGATTTGAATCATATTCTGGTTTGGTCTCAGCCATTGGTGCTCGGTGTGCATAGGGAAAACCCGCTTTCTAAAAAGAAATCTATCTCTGTTGAAGAGCTCTGTAAGTATGAAATTCTGACTTATGCAATAACTTCTCCAGCTAATCACTCCCTAGAAAAGAATCTTCCAATTGAAAATATGAGTTTAAAGAGGGAGTATGATGATGAAATCACGCTAAGTGCAATGGTTTCTTCCGATAAAAATAAAATGGCACTGTTTTGCTATTCATTTTTAGTAAATGCTTTTGAGGACGTGGTTTGCATCCCAATTAAAGACTTGCCAATTGATTTCCATAAAGTCTATTTGATCAGCAGGAGAGAAACTCATTCGAAAGTTGTAGATGATTTTATATCTTTTATGGGCGCTTATCGTTTTCCAAATTCTTTAGAATTGGGACAGATTAAATAATAAAAACGTCAAATAATATCATTCAGGAATATCAAAAAAGTTTGGTAATGGTATGCAGCTTCGAGTTTAACGCGGAGCTGCATACCATTTCTTGTTGAATTATCGCAGATAAAATGCTATATATAGTTGCCAGAAATGAATCAGTTAAAATTGATAACTTCAAATTATTGATTATTAAAGTAAATGGAATGATAGTCTTTTAGATAATTTTCCTGGGACTATAACAAAACGCAATTCCTTTAGATTCGAAATGTAACTTCACTATTGGCGAATTTAATTAAACAGATATTTAATTAATAACCGCAACATCCCCAAAAATGAACAAGTTCTAAAGGGCACATGATGCAAGCATGGCTTTACTTATGTGTGCTTTGAGCGAGTTCACAGTGTGTTGCAGGAGAGAAAGAGGAGTGCGCCTTTCCCGTTCTACCGAAACTAAAAAGCAAGCTCTAAAACAACTAATTAATAAGGTGTTGTTTTGAGGGGCTGCCAAATGGTTTTCATGCAGTGAATTGCGGGAAATGCGCAAGGGAAATCGATTGAAAAGAAAGGAAGGGAAACGCATGGCTTCTGATGCTCAAAAGTCATTCCACGGTATCGCGGCACGTCTCGACCGTATGCCAATCTCTGGTTTCCACATGAAGATCATGTGGTTGCTGGCTGGTATTACGTTCTGCGACTCCGTTGACATGTCTATTGGTGGCCCTATCGGTGCTGTTCTTCAGGACGAGGGCTTCATGACGCTTGAACAATTTGCGTTCTTTAACTCCATCACCATGATCGGCTACCTCATTGGTGGTCTTGGATCTGGCTTAGTATCCGACAACTTTGGTCGTAAGAAGGCTGTTATTACCTGTGGCACCATCTTTACGGCTGCCTGCTTCGTTGCTGCAATGGCACCTAATGCAGACTTCCTGACCGCATGCCGTTTCATCATGGGTATTGGTCTTGGCGCTGCATTCCCTGCAGGCTATTCTGCTTTGACCGAATACACGCCACCTCACAAGCGTGGTAAGTATCAGTCCTACATGGGCTTGATCGCAAACTGCGGTACTTTGTTCGGTTCTGTAATGAACCTCATCATTTTGCCAATCGCTGGCTGGCGCGAAGTATTCGTATTCTGCGGTGTTCTTGGCGCAGTAGTAATGATCCTTATCGGTGTTTGCATGAACGAATCTCCTCGTTGGCTTGCTCTTAACGGCAAGAACGACAAGGCAGACGAGATCGTTTCTGGCCTCGAGGCAAAGGCTATGGCTGCTGGCAAGTCTGTTCCTGAGGTTACCGAAGAAGAGATCCAGCGTCGCGAACAGGAACAGGAAGTTAAGCAGCTTCCATTCAGCTTCCTCTTCAAGAAGAAGATGCTTCCTCGTACCTTTACCGCAATGCTTCTTTGCTTCACCATGAACGTTATCGTTTACACGGTTATCACTTGGACTCCTACCATCTTGCGTGCAAACGGTTTCGATACCTCTTTGGCAACCCTGACCACCGTAGTTATGCAGATGGGTATTCCAATTGGTGTTGGTCTTCTGACCTTCTACGTTGAGAAGGTAAACCGTAAGGTTATCCTCATCGGTTCCTACTTGGCCGTAGCAATCCTTGGTCCTGTTTGGGCAATGCTTCCTACCGACAACGTTGCTCTTATCATGGGCTTTGGTCTCCTGGTTTGCGTATTTACGTTCACCAACTCTGTTACTACTTCAGCTATCTACCTCTCCGAGCCTTTCCCAACGGCTTGTCGTATCCGCGGTGCAGGTGTTGCAAATGCATTCGGTCGCCTCGGTGGTATCTTCAGCCCAATGTGGATCGCATTCTTCGTAGCATCCCCAATTGGTACCATTGGTGCTTACCTGGTAAACTCCTGCCTCATCATCGTGACGGCAATTTGGTTGGCAATCTTCGGTGTAGAGACTCGTGGTCGTACGCTGGAGGATATTACTAAGGGTCTTGAAGACTAGTAGTAATTTAGCTAACTTAAACTGCTCTTTCTCAAGTGGGGTCCATCATAGGGCCCCACTCTTCTATTGATGCGTAATTTGTTTTGCCTTGGATCATCCAAAACTCGCTCGTTAAACAGTCCGAAAGCGCTGGTATGAGACGCGCCTACAAGGACGAGAGGCACTTGCGAAAATGCGGAGCGCTTACTCGGATGAGAAGCGTCAACAAGGACGAAGAATACTTGCGAGGGTGAAAGGCGCTTGCGAGGGCGAAAAAGTGCTTGCAATGACGTGCGGATACAAGGCGCTTTAAAGATTAAAAGCGCGAATAGATTGCATATCAATAGAAGTAAAGATGTGATTGATGCAAACTGTTAATTCATAAAGCGAATTTATAGTAAATACGGTATGCTTAATAACGAATTTCAAACTAAAACAGAGAAATTAAACGGATTTTATCTTGTTTGTTTCTATTCGGGGATCACGTCAAAAGATTATTCCAAGGGGAGGAATAAATAGTGAGACTTGACTATCTGCGTTATTTTAACCACTTAGCGAAAGTCCTCAACTTTACCAAGGCGGCGGAGGATTTATTCGTAGCGCAGCCGACCCTTTCGGTTGCGATTAAGCGCATGGAGCAAGAATTAGGAGTTAAGCTCTTTAAACGTGGCAAGGGCAGCTCGCGTATTGAGCTAACCGAATCAGGTGAAGCGTACTTCGAATACGTTTCTCTTGCTCTCAATAATCTTGATACGGGTCTGCGTGTCGCTCGTGAAATCCAAGGAGAGGCCAACTCGCTTGTGCGCGTGGGAACTGTTTACTCTATGCAGGGGATGACTTGGTCTCAGGCGATGCAGGCGTTTCTTGCCAAAAAATCATCACCGCCTAAAATCTCGATTGAGCAAGCTTATTCGCCAGAACTCATTTCGCGTTTACGAAAAGGCGAATTAGACGTTGTTTTTGCTGCTCGAATGGATGATCTAGACGATCTCAACTATGTTTTGGTATGGTCTCAACCTTTAGTTTTGGGCTTACATAAGAACAATCCTTTTGCTAAGCGAAAAGAGATTTCGATCGACGATTTAAAGAGTCACGAGATTCTAACCTATCCAAAGGAATCGCCGGTAAAACGTATCGATATTGAGCTTCCCGTTAACGAAATGCATTTGGTGCGAGAATATGATGATGAAATTACGATGAGCACCATTATCTCTTCGGACGAACAAAAAATGGCACTGTTTTGTCATTCGTTTTTGGTTAATGCCTTTGAGGATGTTATCTGTCGAAAAGTTCATGGTCTTTCAGAAGACTTTCATAAGGTATATCTGGTGAGTCGAAAAGAAACTCACCCTAAAGTAGTTGACGATTACATTTCGTTTATGAGTTCATATCGTTTCCCCAACATTATGGAAACCGGACAAATTGATTAAACGAATATTAGAAATCGTTATAGCATTCCTTTACAAAAGATACTTACAAATTTATTAGTAAGTCATAGAAGCCTTTAAAATGGCAGGTCAGTATCAGTATAGAAAAAATTAATAAAGTAACTAAAAAAAGCTATTCGCTAAGAAAAGTAATAAAAGTTTACAATACTATCTCGGAAGTAATAGCTAAGTTGCTTTTATTCGTGGGTGGAAATAAAAGCCATAGCATTTCAGGGGAAAGGCTTTCTTGCCTTAAGTAACTTCCGTTGAAAAAGGTTTCGACCTTATTTCTTTTGCAAGGATTCGAGTTCAATTTAAGAGGACACAACTAACTCCTTTGCATTTGGGGCAAAGGGGCTAAAGCTGTTTTTGTCTTTTGATGGCTTTGCTCAACTATGAGAGCGCATAACTCAAAAAACCGTGCATGACTCAAAAACCACGGAGCAAGGCAAGAGAAAGGCAAAACTTGCGCGAAAGAAAGGAAGGCGATATTCGTATGGCTTCTGCTGAAGCAAACAAGTCGTTCCACGGTATCGCAGCACGTCTTGACCGCATGCCTATTTCCGGCTTCCACATGAAGATCATGTGGCTGCTTGCTGGCATCACGTTCTGCGATTCCGTTGACATTGGCTGTAGGTGGTCCTATCGGTGCTGTTTTGCAGACCGAGGGATTCATGACTCTTGAACAATTTGCATTCTTTAACTCCATCACGATGGTAGGCTACCTGGTAGGTGGTTTGCTTTCTGGTGTTGTTTCTGACGGTTTTGGTCGTAAAAGAGCAGTTATTGTATGCGGTTCCGTATTCACCATTTTCTGCTTTGTTGCAGCTGCTTCACCCGATGCAAACTTCTTGACCGGATGCCGTTTCTTCATGGGTCTCGGTCTTGGTGCTGCATTCCCTGCAGGCTATTCTGCTTTGACCGAGTACACGCCACCTCACAAGCGTGGTAAGTATCAGTCCTACATGGGCTTGATCGCAAACTGCGGTACTTTGTTCGCATCGGTTATGAACCTCATCATTTTGCCAATCGCTGGCTGGCGCGAGGTATTTGTATTCTGCGGTATTCTTGGTGCTGTAGTAGTAATTTTGGTACTGACCTGCATGGACGAATCTCCTCGTTGGTTGGCTATGATGGGCCGCAACGACCAGGCAGATGCAATTGTTACAAAGCTTGAGACAAAGGCTGCAGCTGGTGGTAAGGCTGTTCCTGAGGTAACTGATGAAGAAATTGCTGCTCGTGCAGCCGAACAGGAAGTAAAGCAGCTTCCGTTCTCGGTATTGTTCAAGAAGAGCATGATCACCCGTACCCTTACGGCAATGTTCCTCTGCTTTGTAATGAACGTATTGGTTTACACCATCATCACCTGGACCCCAACCATTTTGGTTGCAAAGGGCTTCGATACAAGCATGTCAACCTTGATGACCGTTGTTATGCAGCTTGGTATTCCTGTTGGTGTAGGTGCCTTAACCTTCTACGTCGAGAAGGTTAATCGTAAGACCATTCTTATTGGTTCTTACTTGGCGGTAGCAATTCTTGGTCCTATTTGGTCTTTGCTGCCAACCGATAACACCGCTCTTATCATGGGCTTTGGTTTCTTGGTTTGCGTATTTACGTTCACCAACTCTGTTACCACCGCAGCTATCTACCTCTCCGAGCCTTTCCCAACGGCTTGCCGCATTCGCGGCGCTGGTCTCGCAAATGCGTTCGGCCGCGTTGCTGGTATCGTAAGCCCAATGTGGATCGCATTCTTCGTAGCATCCCCAATTGGAACGATGGGCGCATATCTTATCAACTCCGCACTTGCAGTTGCTATGTCTATCTGGCTGGCAGTATTCGGCGTTGAAACTCGCGGTCGTACCCTTGAGGACATTACGAAGGGCTTGCTCGACGATTAGTAGATTGCCCACTATTTAAGTAATTTTGTAGTAGCTAAAAAGAGCCCGCTTGCCTAGCTTAATAAGCAAGGCAACAACAAACCCACCCAAACAAAATCCCGTGCCGAAAAGGCGCGGGATTTTTTATGCAAAAGAAATATCACTCTGACCAGAAAAACGAATAAACACGTACCGTACAATAGATATCTAATGAAACCAACATGACAAAGGATAAGAGAGGGTTGTCATGGAACAAAAAAGAAGGGGACAGGCATTACTGGCCATACTCACATGGTGGCAATGATAGGTAGCCCCGTTGAGCATTCAGCATCGCCCGCTACGCATTCGCTGGCCTATCAAAAAATGGGGATTGATGCGGTATTTCTGGTATTTGACGTCGGAATAGAAGAGATGCCGAAAGTTATTGATGCGTTTCGTGTCATGAAAGGCTGGGTAAGCACAACGGTAACTATGCCGCTCAAGCAAGCAGTAATCCCTTATCTTGACGAGCTGAGTGATGCCGCTTCGTTGATGGGCAGCGTCAACATGATAAAAAAGGAAGACGACGGAAGACTGGTTGGCCACAACACTGATGGTCAAGGTTTCATGAATAACCTCAAGAAGCATGGAGTCTCCGTTGAGGGTGCAACAATGACACTCGTGGGTCCTGGCGGAGCTGGATCAGCAATTTTTGTTCAGGCTGCTCTCGATGGGGTTTCTCGTTTAGACGTTTTTGCTCGTGAGAACGGGAATTCGTATAAACATACTCAAGTTCTTAAGCAAAAGGTTGAAGAAGCTACTTCATGCAAGATCACGCTTTATCCTTTAGAAGATACCGAGCAACTGAAGAAATCAATCTCAGAATCTGACATATTGGCTAATGGAACCAATATAGGCATGGGCGAAGGTAATACTGAAACTCCAGTCCCTGCTTCATATATAAAGCCTGGTATGGTCGTGGCGGACGTTATTTATTCGCCCGAAGAAACTCAATTGCTTAAAGATGCTAAAGAACTCGGATGTACTGCTATTAACGGGCTTGGAATGCTTGATGAACAGGCTGTGGTAGCTGACAGAATTCGTTTTGGCATTGATATTCCTATTGAGGAAATTCGCGCAGAATTGCGTTAAAAACAAAGTAATTCAGCAAGCCTTATAAGTGGTGCTTATAAGTTTTCTAAAGGCCACTATGGGGGTCTGAATCTTTCAGGAACGAGATGATTATTGAGCGATTATTGGTTTTTTAAAAAAATATCGAATGATATTAAATAGCTCATTTAATGTGCCTGTGATTTTGCTTCAGTTTAATTAATCGTAGTAGCAAAAGAAAAATGAATGAAAGCAGGAATCATGGGACTAGTCAAAGCGATTAAAGATACATTTTTGAATGGTAGCTCTTCTGATATCGGCGAAAATCCTAAAGATAATCCTTATTATGAGGCGGTTTGCGCAAGGATTCCAATTGATGTTATTGATGAGAAAACTGTTGTTGAGTTTCGGTGGATTAAGAATAAAGAAGCGAAAATTAAGGGTGCTTATGCGGTCTTTTTATATAAAGGAGAGCAAGTACCGGTGCTTGTTTCTGCTCCGAATAGTGGGTCATTTAGCGTTGGTATTAACATAGGGTTTTCTAAAATACTTTATCCTTCTCTGAAGGAAGAGTTGCAAAGATTGAAAAACGAGGGTTTAGTTTCCGAAAAGGCCTTGCTTGGTTATAACGGATCAACAAATCAGGCCATTCTCTATCGTCGGTCGGAATCTTCTTTATCTAAGGGAGATGTTGCAAAATGGCAAGATTTCCTTCGAGGTAACCTTCAGCTGTTAATTGATGATTTTGAAGCTTTACTGCCTTTCGTTATGCGGTGTTTTGGAGAGTAAAAAAGAAAACGACAAGAAACACTTTTATTGAATGTGTGTAACTCTTACTTTCGGAATATGTATCAAATCAAGAAAATTCTTTACTTTCCATTTTATGGCTTTGTCTTTTTGTTCGCTTAGTGGAACGGTATTGTATTTTTGTTTAAGCAAAAAGCGGGCCCGATATAATTTCGAGCCCGCTTTGGGAGAGCTACAATGAGTTTTCTTGCTTTCAAGTTTGTAGTAAGAAAAGAGCAGCTCTTTTTTGTTTTGACTTTTACGAGATAGAGGGGAATCGGGTAAAAGTCAAGGAGAAGGTTTCACTAATTCTTTTCGAATACTCCATCATTGATTTCTTCGAGTGTTTTACCTTTTGTTTCGACACCAAGAACACCAACGACAATTGCAGCAACAACAGCGGTAGCAAACGAAACGCCAAAAATGCCAACAGCTCCTAGGTCAGTTGACAGGAAGTAGGTGATCCACATGGGGTTGAGAATTGCCCCGATACGACCGAAGGCGTTTGCGATGCCTGCTCCGCGTACTTTTACTTCTGTTGGGAAAGGTTCGGAAAGATATACAGAACTTACAATTAATGACCAGTAGTAAACGAGTGCTGCCATTACAAAACCAACAGCCATGATAAGGATAGTTTGATCTGCAGGGATCATGGACCAAGCAAAACCTGCGATACCGGACAAAGGCAAGGTGATACAAAGGTGGACTTTGCGCGGGAACTTGTCGATCAACGCGCTCATGATTGCTACACCAACTGGAATGCCAAGATTGATAACAACAGACATTGCTACTGAGTACGTAACATCAAATCCTCGTGTAACAAAAATTGTAGGCGTCCAAGATACGATGGTGTAGACGCAAACAAAGTTTGTCCAGCAGAGGACGCAAGCAACTACGAGACGCTTGAAGAGTTGCTTGTTGGTAAACAAAACTTTTGTGGGAAGCTGCTTTACTTCTCGTTTTGCCATTTCGGCTTCAATAAGCTCATCTGGAACATCGGGGATATCGTGTCCAGCTTTTCGTGCAGCGTCTTCCCATTTTTTCACTAAAGCATCCGCTTCTTCCCCGCGGCCTTTCATGGCTAACCAGCGGGGAGATTCTTCCATAAATTTAATAAGAAGAACAGCGACAATAAGGCCTGCAACTCCGCAGAATACAAAGATTGCACGCCATCCGAACATAGGTAATAGAACAAGTGAAACAAAGGAAGCAAATGGGGTACCGCAGTTTGCGATGAGACCTACCCATGCTTGATATTGTCCACGTTTTGTTGGCGGTGTGTATTCTGTTAAAGCACTATAACCTGCAGGATATGCAGCTCCTAAGCCAATGCCCATAAGAAAGCGCATTGCAATAAGGAAATACATACCTGGAGCTAAGCAGGCACCTAAGCAACCGAGCGAAAAAATGATGGTGTTTGCAATACATGCACGAACGCGACCAAAATAGTCGGACACCATACCCGCCATAAGGCCACCGCAAAGATAGCCAAAAGCAGTGATGGAAACAAACAATGAGTTTAGCCCAGCATCTGACCAACCAGAAGCAAGAAGCTCAGCAATAATTGGACCACCAACATTCATGTCTAAGCAGTCGCAAAAGCAAACGCCTCCAATTAGCCACATTGCTCTGCGTTGAAATGCTCCGGAAGGTAGTCGGTCCAAACGGGCAGCGATGCCGTGAAATGATGTCTGTAATTCTTGCGAACGAAGATTATCCACACGTGCATCAATAGCGGCAGCAGAACTCATAGCCTCTCCTTTCTAAAGTCATCCTCTTTTAGTACGTCAGGGACGTACCCTTCAGAACAGCCTTCCCCTCGACGGCTTTTGTTCTGTGCCTTATTAAAGAGTGAATTATTCGCAAAAATATTGAGATTGTTTTGAACTTATAAAAAGCAAAAATAAATATTAAAGTGTTAAAGGAAGAGCATATAGGAAGAAAAACAATTATTTACTCTCTCAATAGTAGGAATAAAAAATTTGGAATGGTGAAATTACATATGAGGGAGGAAACAGATGTCGCAAAGAACTAAAACGAAGGAGAAAGAAGCCAAAGCACGATCAAGAGCGAGAGAGAAAGCGCAAAGAGAAGCAGAGCGGGAGGTTAAACAAAAAGCGCGGCAAAAAGTAATTGCTTATGATGAGCAAGGCAGGCGTATAGGCGACGATGGATACCTTATGACAAAGGCAAGAACGAGATTACATCATTTATATAATGCTTGCTTTATCATAATGATTCTTTCTTTTGTTGTGGCGATAGTATTTATCGCTCTCTCTTATTTTCAAGGACAACAGTTATCACACTGGGAACTAATTGCTTATGGAGGAAACCAATTTAATGGTTGGAGTGTCGCTAATATGTTGCGTGTTGAGGCTCTATATCTTTTATTTGTGGCAGCAATTTGTCTATTTGCCAATATTAAAGGAATGGGGTGGCTTTATGATGGCGCACCTTACAAACCAGTCCGTATAACAATGCTAGCTATGGGTATAGTATCAGGCCTCTTTTTCCTTGTTGCATTGTTTACGGTTGGTATTCCTGAGCCTTTTTCTTTGATAATGGTAGTTATTGCGGTGTTAATGAATAAGTTTACTGTGGATGTGGCTGCTGAAAAGGGATCATTGAGACCGGCAAAGATAGCAAAAACAGTGGTAAAAAAGGGATAGAATAATTAGGCTGAAACTGTTGTTTCAGCCTAATTATTTAAGGTCTAGAATTTGCTTAGCAAATAAATGAATCCAAAGTCTGTTTAATTGAAAAACTTGTCTTCAATTAAATCTAGAGGCATTCTGGCATCTACCCATAGTTCTTCTCCGATGGCAGCTTGAGATAGCAGCATGCCTAAACCGATGATAGTTACGAGACCTTTTTCTTCCGCATCGCGGATAAGTTTCGTTTTTCTTGGTTCGTATACTGTATCTGCAACGGCGAGTCCTTCTACCATGAATTCAGGGTTTAACGTGCTAGCGTCTGGCATGTCGGGCATTCCTACACGCGTGGCGTTGATAAAGAGAGCGGATTCAGCTACCGACTGCTTTAACGCTTCTTGATCTTCTAGATCTATTAGTTGCATTTTGCAGCCTGTGCGTTTAGCAAGAGATGCTACTTTATCTTTAGTTTGTTCAAAGAATGCGTCTTTGCGATTAAAAATATCTATTTCAGCAACACCATCTAGTGCAGCTTGAGTAAAGATTGCGGAACCTGCGCCTCCAGCTCCTACTAAAGTTATTTTTTTGCCAATGATATCAACACCTGAATTGGCAACATTTCGCATAAATCCTGCACCATCTGTATTGTGCCCGATCGCTTTCCCATCTTTAAATACTACGGTGTTAACCGCACCCATTATTTCTGCGGCAGGAGATAATTCGTCAAGATATTTAAGCACTTTTGTTTTGTAGGGCATTGTAATATTGCAGCCTACAAAACCCAATGCGTTCATACCTTTGACAGCAGATTCAAGATCTTTTTCTTCTTTGACGTCGAAAGCCAAGAAGACGCAATCGATGCCTAAATGCTCGAATGAGGTATTATGCATTGCTGGTGAAAGTGAATGTTCGATTGGTGTGCCTACAACTGCAATGACTTTAGTTTTACCTGAAATGCGACTAGCTTCTCCCATGGTTTCCCCTTCCTCTAACAACTAATCTTTGAATAATTGTTTCGAAAGAAAGCTGATTAAGTCCAATAAAGAACAAGAGGAAGAAGACCAGGAGTATTTATAAACCTTATGTAAGTAAGTTCCTGTTTTTAAAAAACACAACAAGACAGTTGAGAATCAATAAAACAAATAGTTGTTTATATCGATTCTTTTTCAATCTGAAATATTACGAAATTAAACAATTCACCTTTAATTTAAAACTTTCAAATCTAAATAAGTCTATTAAAAATTAATCAAAAAGCTTCAGGTAAAACAGCAGATTCAAACCTTGTTTTACTCAATAGGGGGGGGTTATTCGTTTAAAAATATTTATAGTTATTTGCCTAAATATTCTATCCAGGAAAGACTAATCAAAAATTGATAAAGGGGCTATCGCGATGAACCTCGCTCATTTGTATTACTTTAAAAAACTTGTTGAAGTAAAAAACTATTCACGAGCGGCAGAAGAGCTATTTATTGCACAGCCTACCTTATCTTTGGCGGTTTCAAGTTTAGAGCGTGAATTAGGGTGCGCCTTACTTAAGAAGAAACGAAACTCTCTAGAACTTACGGAGAGTGGAGAAGATTTCTATGAAGCGGTGGTTGCTGCAACAAACTCTCTTGATAATGCAGTTCGTATAATTAAGGAGAGAGTCTCGGCTGAGTATGGCAGCATTCGTGTTGGAACGGTTTATTCAATTCAAGATAAAGTTTGGTCTGAAGCTATTCACGCCTATCATTGTTCCGCAAGGAGCCGTGTTCAGATAAATTGGAAACAAGGTACAACCGAAAGTCTTATGAAAGATCTCAAAAATGGGTCTCTTGATGTAATTATGGCGGGAATTTTAAGTAAGAATGACCCCGAAGTGGAATCTATACCTGCTACTTCTCAGGGTGTTGTTCTTTTAGTTAATCAAAGGAGCCCTTTAGCTCAACAGAAAGAGATATCTCTTTCTGAATTAGCAGGAGTTCCAATTGTTACTTATAGAAATAAGAAGGGACCGTTTGCTATAGAGATCTCGAGTCTTCTTGCTAAACACCAAAATCTAAGCGTTGCTTATGACTATAACGATGAAATAACGCTAGCATCTCTTGTTACTGCTGATCCTAATGTCGTGGCAATTGCGTGTCATTCGTGGTTGATTGGTGCTTTTACTGAGGTTGTTCCAGTAAAAATTACTGAAGCGCCTGATAACTTCCATCAGTTTTATATTAGTTACAAAAAGCATGGGAGACTTCCTTTTGTTGTGGAAGAATTTGTTGAATTCATGAAGCGATATGATTTTCAAAACACTACGCAGACAGAAGACGAGCATTCTATCATTAAGGGGATCTAACCCGCAGTTAAATTCTTTACTCTTAGATTGTAAATGCTGATTTTGCAATCTAACTAGTTCATTTGTTTGCGGTAGTTTTATCCCTTGCATTTGTTTGACAAATCAAAGACAAGTGTGTTTGTTAACCTTTATTGGACTTCCCATTGTTGCTTTTTGACAATAAAGCTAACTCATCAATCTCTCTTGGGGGTTTTGATTGTTGTCTAGTGTCAGACTGAGATTTGGAGGGAAGAACATGAAGGTTAGAGACGTCACAGTAACCGATGAGTTTGGTGAAATTGTCCAAGTCGGCATCATTGTTAAAGACTTAGAGAAAGCTAAGCAAGGCATGCTTGATGTGTTTGGGCTTGAGCCAGATGCTGGAGGGGAATCGCTCTATAAAAACTGCATTTATAAAGATTCACAAGAAAGAATAGACGCCCCTGTTTTAGCGGCATTTTATAACTTCTTCAATATCCAGCTTGAGTTGCTTCAGCCAATTGGAGATACCGATACGGTATGGAGCGATTATATAAAAATGGGGCAATCGGGCTTGCACCATATTCGATTTGACGTGGATGACCAAGATCGCGCAAATCGCTTAATGGCAGAAAAAGGTATTGGGATCTGGATGGAGGGAACATCATTGATTAATCCAGAATCTCGTTTTACCTACTATGATTCAATGGATAAACTTGGCTTTATTGTTGAAGCAGTTACTCGTGCCAAATAGGCATTGTAAGTTCGGTGTTTTTTACGCTAGGCTGAAAATAGCCTAGCGTTTTTGTGGATGGGCAAAATGCGCTTGCTGATTTTTGCCCGAACGGTAAGTTTTAGATTCGCCATATAGAGTGAGACATTAACTCAATTTTTATTAATCTGGTGCACTTCGTTCTTTAAGTGATTTGAGTTTCAAAAAAATATAAAAAAATATTTGTACGGTTGAAATAAAAGACTGGTTTTACAAGTAGATATAGATTTCATCAAACAAGAGTAGCCCAAGTTAATGGAATCAATTTCTCTTCTTGGAAGCAGGTTGGTAGCGTAGCAACTAGGAGCTTCTAGTTATACAGAGGTGACAAGAATTGGACTTCTGGAAAAAGAAAGAGGGATTCTTATGGGGAAAATTAGAGTTGCGGTTTTAGGTTTAAATCAGGGCGCAAAAGCCGCACGCGACGCCGCGGAAAGCGAAAGTTTTGACTTAGTTGCCGTGGGTGGTTTTGGTGATCAAGCGGAATCGGTTGCAAAAGAAGTAAATGTCCCGCTATATGCCGACTATCAAGATTTATACAACCAAGTGGAACTCGATGCTGTTGTGATAGCCTTGCCTAATCCTTTGCATTGGCCAGCAACTGAGGCGGCTCTTGCTGCAGGTATTCGAAATATTTTGCTCGAAAAGCCAATTGCAGATAGTGTTGAAGATGCAGAGAAGATTATCAAGGCATGCAACGACGTGAATGCGAATTTATTGATCGGGCACCAACGTCGTTCGTCGGCAACAATGTTGTTTTTGAAGAAGTTTATTGATGATGGAAAATTGGGAGAACTAGTTGGCATCCAATGTTCCGCTACATATGCTAAGCCGGATAGCTATTTTACTGGATGGCATACTACGACAGGCCCTTTGCTTCTTAATACGATCCACGATGTAGACGATTTTCATTATTTTACTGGGAAAAAAGTGACTCAGGTATATGCGGCTGCACGAAATACTATACGTCATGGCAAAATTGAAGATAGTGTTTCGGCGGTAATAGAGTTCGAAGGCGGAATTACCTGTTCCTATTTTGTATCTGATGGAGTTCCTTCTCCGTGGGGTTATGATATGGCAGCCCAAGAAATGCATTTTATGAATTGCTATCATGGTGAAAATTGTACGCGCGTGTTTGGGACAAAAGGGTCTTTTGGATTACCTAATATGGATTTCTTTACTTATCTGCCCGATCATTATGGGTGGACCGAACCGTTACAGCGAGAGCACTTTGAAGTAGGTCGCCCAGATCCAGCCACTGCCACTTTGGAGCATTTTGCTGATCTTTGTACCGGTCGTGAAACTACACCGCGGTGTACAGGAGAGCAGGGTCTTGCAACGTTAAAAGTTGTTCAGGCTTTGCTAGAATCTGCTGAAACAGGAAAAATTGTTAAGTTAGATTAGTTAGTTTTGTATTGACCTGGGGTTTAGTAGAGCCGAGAAAGCTTCAGCTTTCTCGGCTCTAATTCAGTAAAGAACGTAGCATTTTCCTGACAATAATCAATTTAAGACCTGATTAGTTATAGTAACCCTCTCGGCTTCAATTTGGTTAATTTTTATAGATATCTATGTATAGCCTAATAAACTCGCAAAATAATCCATCAAAAATGGAAATGTTGAAAATTGATTAAAGAGGTCAAAAGAAGGTTATAGTTCCAAGCAGTGGATAGGAATAAACAAAAAGCAGCAGTACTCATGGAGGTACTGCTGCTTTTAACTCATAGGTTTTTTTAGACGTCTTCTGAAGCTACTTCTTAACTTCAGTGCGTGCAATTTTTGCTTTGCGAAGAGTAGGCCTTTCTTCGGCAACTTGCTTCATGAAGACTGCCGCCAAAATGACCAATATCAGCATGATAAGAGATCCTGGATCAGGAATGCCCACGGTGGAAAGCAACATTCCTTGGTATACCACGGTAACGACACCAATAAGGCACATGATTATCACCAGAATAGTGGGGGACGCCTTGTCGTAGAGCCAGTGAAAACCTTTGAAATTAATGGTGGTACCAAAGATACCCATGAAAATAAGCAAAACCGCTTCAACACGCAAAAGGGTTGCTACGGAATAGCCGTTGATCATGTTGCCGCCGTACACCACTAAGTCGAAGGTGGAAAAGTCGCCGCTAAAGCCGCCATATTGCTGACCTTGGGCATATGCGATAATCGCGCAGCCAGCGCCAACAACGGCACAGATGATTGCCCAAATGAAAATTGCATTAAAAACGTTATGCAAGCGGTGACGCTTTGGGGTGAGCGGATATCCGTCATCGCCAATGCGATTTCCTTCTTTGTCGTAGTGAATATAGAGCGGTTTCTTTTCTACTTTTTCGGGATTAAGTGCTTTAGATTCGTCTTTAGAATGGGGTCGTAAACGGAATTTCATATCTGTCCTTTTAATTGATTTCAGCGTTCCTAGTTTAACGAAGAAGTTTTGTAAATTGCCTCTCGACAAAAGAGGAACGGCATATCTCCATGAATGAGGTATGTTGCAGATTTATGTACGAAAAGAGGTAAAAATGCATTACCACTTTAAACATACTACGCATAATACGTAACCTTAATCATACCCATTTCTTATTGGAATGTACGCTTGCAAAAGTTGCGATTCGCAGTATTTTGCCTTCTGCTATATTAAAAAGCTATTGGACAGTGTTTTATTTGAGGAGTAATCCACAAAAATGAAATTGGCTCATTTGCGCTATTTTAAGCATCTTGCTTCAGTGATGAGTTATACCAAGGCGGCAAAAGATTTGTTTATTGCTCAGCCAACACTTTCTGCTGCGATCATTCGTATGGAGCAGGAGCTAGGCTTTTCGCTTTTTAATCGCTCCGAAGGAGTCGCTTCGCGCATCGAGCTAACCACTCAAGGGAAAATTTATCTGGAATACGTTACTCGTACACTTGAAACCTACGATGAGGGCATACGCCTTGCTGAACAATCGGTCGCCATTAGTGAAAACACCATGCGTTTAGGCACCCTCTATTCCATGAAGGGACAATTTTGGTCCCAGGCAATGAGCGAATTTGTGGCCCAGTACGAAAAACGACCCCTCCTTCATATGGAACAGGCGTATTCAGGCGAGCTTGCGCGTCAGCTTAAAGAAGGAAAGATTGATGTAGCGTTTGCTGCGCAGACCAAATACGCCAGTGACCTTAATATGACTCTTGTGTGGGAGCAGCCTTTAGTGGTTTGCGTCAACAAGGCTCATGCTTTAGCTCAAAAGGAATCGGTAACTCTTGATGATTTAAAGCACTATCGTCTTATGACTTATGGAAAAGATTCTTCAGTTTCAAGAGGACTTGATGAGCTGTTTGCGGGAAAAGAAGATGAATTTGATCTCATTCGTAATTTTGATGACGAGATTACGCTCTCTTCTTTTGTTTCAGTGAATCCCGAAAATGTTTCGTTGTTGGTGTATTCCTTCTTAGTTAATTCTTTCGACGATGTGGTGTGTCTGCCCATTGAAGGGGTTTCTGAGGATTTTCACAAGGTGTATCTCATGAGTCGTAAAGAACCCCATTCTCAGTTAGTGAGTGATTTTATTTCCTTTATAAGCAGTCATCCATTCCCTAAGCTTTCAATACATTAGGCCCCTTTAGCGCATTTGTCCTCTAGCAAACAACTCGCAGATCGAATCTGGATTAAAAGCTTTCTTTGAATGCGGCAGATGCTTGAGGGAATGGCGCAAGGCTGCGACGTAAAATGCCATGCATTTCAGCAATAGCAATCCCGTAATTGACAATAGGAACTCCTGCTGCACGACATGATGCTATGCGATAGCGCATTTCGCGATCATTGAGCATGCAAGCACCGCAGTGTATTACCAGGTCGTATCCTTCAAGAGATTCGGGGAAGCCACCACCTGAAGTAAAATCGAAATGAGGACTTGCATTCGTGAAGGAACGAATCCAGTTAGGGATTTTAACAGTGCCGATATCGTCGCACTGACGATGATGCGTGCATCCTTCGGCGATAAGCACTTTGCTGTTGTCGTTTAACTGAGCCAAGCGCGCTGCACCTGCAGCATAGTCTTCTAAATTGCCCTTATAGCGCGCCATCAAAATGGAAAAAGAAGTGAGCGCTAAATCATCTGGAACAAGGCGATTTACTTGTTCAAACGCTTGAGAGTCGGTTACGACGAGGCGTGGCTTACGGGCGCATGTCTGAAATGTTTCCGTAAGATTTTCTGGCTGGCAAGCTATACAGATAGCGTGGCGATCGAGAGCATCGCGCATAACCATCTGCTGAGGCAAGATGATGCGTCCCTTAGGGGCAGAGCTATCGATAGGAATAACTAAAACAATAAGGTCGTTTTCTTCCAAGAGATCCGCTACAAGACGTTTATTTGATTCGACTTGTTTTGCACAGCTTCCAATAAGGTCCTTGAGCTCATAGATGCCTTGCCCTGTTTGCGCGCTTATGAGGGCTTCATTGGCGGCAAGCGTTGGGGAAGCATGCCCAGGAATGGATTTTGAAAAGTAATCACACGTTTCCTTTGCGAGGCACTCGGATGCCTGCGCAGGCAGGGGTACTGGTGAATTCCCTTTGCTTAGAAGAGCATCTATCTTGTTGTAGGCGATAACATAGGGAATTTCTCGAAGCTTGAAAGCCTCAATCAAATCGAGATCAGCTGCTTGGAGCCCACACGTAGCATCAACAACTAGTACGGCGCAATCGCACTGGCGCAATGCCTTTTTTGCCTTTGCTACGCGTTGGGCGCCCAGATCACCTTCGTCATCAATACCAGGGGTGTCGATGATCACTACAGGACCCAGGGGCAAAAGTTCCATGGCTTTTTTAACAGGATCGGTAGTCGTACCTTTTGTGTTTGACACAATGGATAGATCCTGATTGGTAATTGCGTTAACTACGCTCGATTTTCCTGCATTGCGAATGCCAAAAAAACCAATATGCAAGCGTTCGGCTGAGGGAGTAGCGTTGAGGCTCATGGGGGTTCTCCTAGAAGCGATAATCGCGACCAATGCCGCTGATAATGTTATCTATATAGGTTTTTGCCAATTCTTTTGTTTTAGGGTTTTCAACTTTTTGCAGTTCCTGCTGGATGATTTTCATGCCCTTCGATTTTGTTTCAGGGGTGGCATAGTCGCTCAGGTATTCAGCGAGGGTGATAAGCGCATTAGGATGACAGAAGTTCAGGATTTCGCCGTTCTTACAAAACGACATGAACCTATCTCCCGTGCGTCCTGCGCGATAGCAGGCCGTGCAGAAGCTGGGAATATGATTGTTGTCCAGAAGCCAGCTAATAACTTCGTCAAGCGTGCGTTGGTCGGAAACGTCAAACTGCTCAGTGTCATGGGGACGCTGTTCTTCCACGTAACCGCCAACAGAGGTACGCGAGCCACCACTAATTTGAGAAATTCCGTACTGAAGAGCATGTTCGCGGACAGTTTGGCTTTCGCGGGTCGAAATAATCATGCCGGTGTAAGGCACCGAAATGCGAATAAGCGCAATAAGTTTTTCGAACATCTCATCAGGAATGCCGTTGTCAAATTCGTCAGGATTAATATCCATGGCGGGTTTTACGCGCGGAACACTGATGGTGTGCGGACCTACGCCGTGTACCGCTTCGAGGTGCTCTGCGTGCATGAGGAGTCCAGCGAATTCATAGCGATAGCCCTCTAATCCGAACAGAACGCCCAGGCCCACATCATCAATTCCGCCTTCCATAGCGCGATCCATGGCTTCGGTGTGCCAGTTGTAATCGCTCTTAGGTCCTGTGGGGTGAAGGCGTTGGTAGCTTTCTTTGTGGTAGGTTTCCTGGAACAGAATATAGGTGCCAATCTCTGCTTCTTTAAGCATGCGGTATTCATCCACGGTCGTTGCGGCAATGTTCACATTAACGCGTCTGATAGCGCCATTTTTGTGCTTGATGGAATAGATGGTGTTCATGCTTTCCAAGATGTATTCAATAGGATTATGTTTAGGATCTTCGCCTGCTTCAATGGCGAGACGTTTGTGTCCCATGTCTTGCAGGGCGATCACTTCAGCACGGATTTCATCTTGGGTTAGTTTGCGTCGAGGGATCTCGCGATTTTTAGCATGGTAAGGGCAATACAAGCAGCCGTTCACGCAGTAGTTCGAGAGGTAGAGCGGCGCAAAGAGAACGATGCGATTGCCGTAGTAGGCCTGTTTGATGTCATGAGCAAGCTTTTTTATTTCTGCATTAATCGCCGGATCGTCGCATGCCAACAATACGGAGGCTTCGCGATGAGTGATAATGGCGCCATGATCGTTCGAGGGATGCAGATTGGTACGTGCTTTATCGAGAATGGAACGACAGAGCTCAATATCATGTGCATGCTCATCGGCATAGGCGAGTGTTTCTAAAATCTCTTCGTGGTTAATGAATTCATCAGCGCACAGAGACTTGGGGTTGTAGGGAAAAGATGCCATGTTATAGCCTTTCTTTAGGGTCTCCGCGATCAATTACTAAGTGATAACCGATCGACTGCATATCGGCATCGAGGAGGCTGAGGTGCTCAGCAGCCTCGATGCCGGTATGAGCTTTGTTGTTGTAAAGTTCGTAATTTGCGCGCACATTCAAAGGGGAGAGGTTAGGCATAACCACATTGGCTCCTGCCAGCATGCCCTTAGTTCTGCCTTGAGGGTCAAGTGAACCGAGGGCGGTGGTTGCAGGAAGTAATACCGATGGATGAATGATGCGTATCAAGGAAAGCAGAAAGCACGTTAAATCAACGCTGCCTGCAGGCATAGCACGAAAAGGGGTTGCATGATGAGGGATAAAAGGCCCAATGCCACACATCTCGGGCTTGAAATGCTCAATGAATTTCAAATCATGCGCAAGATCACGTGCGGTTTGATAGGGGGCTCCTACCATAAAGCCGCATCCAACCGCATATCCAATGCTGCGAAGGTCCTCCAGGCATTGGAGACGATTCTCTAGATGCATAGTTTGAGGGTGAAGCTTGCTATACAGATCTTCACATACGGTTTCGTGCCGTAAAAGATAACGATCAGCACCTGCATCGAACAGGCGCTGGTAGCTCTCGTAGGTGCGCTCGCCAAGTGAAAGGGTAATCGCGCAGTCGGGGTAGGCGGATTTGAGTTCGTGAAGAAGATCAACGAGTCGATCGTCGTTGAACCAGGGATCTTCGCCGCCTTGCAAAACGAACGTCCTAAAGCCAAGACGATATCCTTCGCAAGCACATTCGAGAATATCTTGAGGGGTTAGACGGTAACGCGTGCAAGAGTGGTTGCTTTTTCTGATTCCGCAATACAGGCAGTCGTTTTTGCAGTAATTGCTAATTTCAATCAACCCACGAATATACACTGTTGTGCCATAGACATCTTCGCGAATCCGCTTTGCTTCAGTGGTTAGAAGATCTGTTACCTCTCTATCGTAGAAGCTGATAAGCGATTCGTATTCGTCAAGGCTCAACGTGCGAAACGCTATGAGTTTTTCTGCCAGTTCGAGCAGGTAGGCATGAGAAATGCGCCTAGAGATTTTCGGGGAGTTTTTGCCCGAAGTGAGCGTGGGGTTTTTGCCCGAAGAGGGTTTGTGGATTTTTATACAAGAAGAGAGCTTGTAGGTTTCTGCGCATGAATCCGTAAGGGATGGCGTACGAAAATTACCCCATTGTCTTCTAGCGCACTTCATTCGAGTGCGTTTGAAGGCGCGGGGGCGCGGAAGCCTTGTGTTGATATGTTGATGCATCTTCTTCATGGATAGTTAAAGTTAAACCGGCAGGATACTCACGAAAGTATCCCACCGGCATTTCAAGTACGTAACAAGAATAAGGTTGTCTTGAGACGGTTACCGTACGGTCATCGTCTAGTTATCAAACGGTATTCTTTAAATGTCCCACGCTTCCTGCTCGGTATGAAGCCATGCTTCTGCGGTTTCAGAAAGAGGCTTACCGATCCAATCGGCATAGAGCTTTTGGATGTCGGGGTTTTCATGCGAGAAGCGTAACGTGTCATTTGAGTCGAGACGGTTCAGTACCTTAGCGCGTTCGGCTGCCATTTCCACGTTGAATTCAATAGGTTGTCCGCCGCCGCCAACGCAGCCACCGGGGCAAGCCATGATTTCGACAAAGTCGTATTTTGCTTCACCTGCTTCAAGTGCTTCGAGCAGTTTCGAAGTGTTTTCTAAGCCACTTGCTACTGCGATCTTGATAGTGAGGTCAGCGATTTCGAGGGTCTTGTCGGTCCAGGGACGCTCGGGCGTTGCTTCGGTGGTGTCGCAGGTTGCAAAGTCGGGATTCTTGCCAGTCAAAATAAAGGCAGCCGTGCGCAGCGCTGCTTCCATAACACCGCCAGTTCGACCAAAGATTGTGCCTGCGCCTGTGGAAAGTCCCAAAGGATTGTCGAAAGGAACTTCTTCTAATTCAGCGCAGTTTACCTTAAACATACGCAGCATGCTGTTGAATTCGCGAGTAGTAAGAACCGCATCAACATCTTTACCATTATCCCATGTACATTCATCTTTCTTGGCAAGACAAGGCATAAGTGATACACAGAATATTCTTTCAGGCTCTACGCCCAGCTTTTCTGCATAATATGACTTAGTCACCGCTCCAAACATCTGCTGTGGTGACTTTGCTGTTGAAAGCCTGTCCACATACTGAGGATATTCCTTCTTTATAAAGTTGACCCAGCCCGGACAGCACGATGTAAACATTGGAAGTCCTGACTCCTTAATCTCTGGAAGTCTTTCAAGAAGTTCGCTTCCCTCCTCCATAATAGTAAGATCTGCTGAAAATGTTGTATCAAATATGTAATCAAAGCCAATCCTTCTAAGTCCTGCAACAAGTCTTTTGGCTGTTGCGAAATCTTTAGAAAGTCCAAAGCCTTCACCCCACGCTGTTCTTACAGCTGGGGCTATCTGAACGACTGTTATAATATTCTCATCTTCAACTGCATCAAGAACACGGCCTACATCATCTCTTTCCCTTAATGCACCTACTGGACAGTTCACAACGCACTGTCCACAAAGAGTACAGTTAGTCTCCTGAATAAGTCTGTTCTTAGCCACATTCACAGTTGTTCTTGAACCTGTATTAACTACGTCCCATACGTGCATACCCTGAACATTATCACATATCTGCACACAACGCATACATTTAATACATTTGTTATTCTCTCTTATAAGTGGAAATGTCTTATCCCATTTATTCTTTTCAAGAATAGAGTCATAAGGCATCTCAGATATATTAAGTTCATTGGCAAGTGACTGTAATGTACAGTTACCGCTTCTTACACAGGAAGCACATTCATAATCGTGCTGTGAAAGTATAAACTTAACATTAGTCTTTCTTGTTGTACGTACCTTTCTTGTGTTAGTACGGATAACCATACCTTCCTGAACAACATTATTGCACGCCGTAACACATCTGTCCTGTCCCTCAACCTCAACAACGCACACACGACACGCACCTATTTCATTAACTTCCTTAAGATAGCAGAGTGTAGGTATCTCAACGCCTACTTTTCTTGCAGCTTCAAGGATAGTTGTACCATCTTCTACTGATATAGCTATACCATTAATTGTTGCATTTACCATTGTTCTTCTCTGCCTCCTCTGAATGCTCCAAATCCAAAATGGTCACATCTTAGACAGCGTCCAGCCTCCTGACACGCTTCCTCACAAGAAAATCCATATTCGATTGGCTCAAAATCATTCTTTCTTTCTGCCGCATCTCTTAACGCAACCTCAACTCTTCCACAGGCAACCTTATCTTCATTGCTTGCATACGGAATTTCAACATCACATGTAATCTCGTGGTTAAATCCTAAATATTCATCTATATTAGCCGCCGCAACTTTACCTGCCGCAATAGCCTTAATAACTGTCGCTGGTCCAGTTACACAGTCACCACCTGCAAAGACACCCTCAGACATTTCTCCGTCCTGTGGTGTAATATTACCTGTATTAAGTGCTGATATAACACCTCTCTGAACCTTAATACCGTGTTCCTCGAAGCTCTTAGTCTCTATACCTTGTCCGATAGCAACAACTATAAGGTCACTTTCTAATAAAACCTCATCTTTAGCCGCTGCCTTAGGAGCTGGTCGTCCGTGTGAAACCCTTGATATCATCTGTGGCTTTACAATAAGTCCTATAGCATTACCTTCTTCGTCCTGCTTAATACGCACTGGTGACATAAGTTCAAGAACATCACAGCCTTCCGCCTCTGCACCCTCAACTTCTTCTTCAAGGGCAGTCATATCTGCTTTACGTCTTCTGTATACAATGCTTACCTTGCTCGCACCAAGTCTTATTGAAGAACGTGCAACGTCCATTGCCACGTTACCACCACCGATAACGATAACCTTCTTGCCTGTATAATCTGGCATATCTCCATCACCGATAGCACGAAGCATCTCTACAGCAGATGTAATGCCGCTCTTGGCATCCTCGCCTTCTATACCAATCTTTTTATCAGCGTGTGCTCCAATTGATATGTATGTAGCATCGTATTCTTTGGTTATATCATCAAATGATATATCCTTTCCTACGCTTATATTCTTCTTAACTTCTATTCCTGTTGAAAGTATTGAGTCAATTTCCTCGTCAAGCTTCTTTCTTGGAAATCTATAATTAGGAATACCATATCTTAACATTCCGCCAAGCTGCTTTCTCTGCTCAAATATAGTAACCTTATGTCCCATAAGTGCAAGATAATAAGCCGCACTAAGACCACCCGGTCCACCACCGATAATAGCAACCTTCTTGCCTGTCGGTGCTTCACATTCTGGAACCGGAACAATACCTGAATTATCAACAGCCATTTTCTTAAGTCCACGGATATTAACAGGTGCATCTATAATTGTTCTTTTACATCTGTTCTCACAAGGGTGCTCACATATATAAGCACAGGTTGTTGGCATTGGGTTATCCCTTCTTATAAGTCTTACCGCATCAGCATATCTTCCCTGCTGTACAAGTGCTATGTAACCTGGAATATCAACACCTGCAGGACATGACTTAACACAAGCAACCGGCTGGTTACTGTTGCATGAACAGAAACCATTATGTATATGTGATTCAAAATCATCTATACAGCCATCAACTGACTTTAATGCAAGCTTTGCAGCTTCATATCCAATTGCACAGTCTGCTGAATAATATATACCTTCTGCTGTAAGCTTAATATTCTCTACTGTCTCCTCATTTGCCTCACCATCAAGAACATTATCAAAAAGTCTTGCAAGCTGTCTTAATCCTACACGGCAGGGAACACATTTACCACACGACTGTGCAAGACACATTTTTAT
>ENA-OQDC01000211-OQDC01000211.1-human-gut-metagenome-genome-assembly--contig:-NODE-211-length-46138-cov-4.249832_pt1 | contig 46138 bp, 36 predicted proteins | sample MGYA00242770_ERZ504601 | MGnify/ENA primary metagenome ERZ504601 (study PRJEB26092, sample SAMD00036305) | human gut metagenome | host: Homo sapiens | study: EMG produced TPA metagenomics assembly of...
AACCGGGTGCAGCAGACATCGCGCACGAGAAAGAGACACAGGCCGGAAGCATCCGCCTGGAGGATAAGGAAGAGCAGCAGCGCATCGCCACGGAGAAAGCCGAATACGAGCGCCAGATGAAGCAGGAACTACACTCGCAAAGGGGCCGACACCGAAACGTCTGCAACAGATTAGCAGCCAGTTGCGCGACATCGACCGGAACTGCGTTCATCAAGGAGCACGCACCCTGCTCATCGAATACCAAAGGACAAGCGCGACCTCATCGACCACATTCCGGAATGGAAGCGTGAACAGGAGGAACAGAAACGCCAGCTCAGCCAGGAGAAGGACAACCTGCGCCGGGAAACCTCGGGCTTGCAGGAGCAGATTGATGCCCTGAACAAGGAACTGCAGCAGGCAGAGAAGGAAGTGACACAGCTTCAGGCCAATATGGAGGCGTACGGCAAGATTTCGGCCTACGACTGGTACAAGCCGCATCAGGATATTTTCAATCCCGAGAACCCCGTCACGCTGGAAATCCACACGCCGCGCACCTGTCTGGAACTGATTGACGAACTGGGCCGCACGGACAGCCAGTACATGACGCTGCAAAACCGTCTGCGCAAGGAAGTGAACCTCTTCACCGGCCACTTCGACGAGGAGAATACCTTCAAGTTCAAGACCAAGTTTACCGAGGACTGGGAGTATATCCGCTTTGCCGAGGAACTGCACGACTTCGTGGAAGAGAACAAAATCAGCGAATTCGTCCGCCGCATCAACAACGAGCACTCCGACATCTTCAAGCGCATCAGCATGGATACCTCAATGCTCACGGCTTCGGAAGACGATATTCAGGACCTTATCGGTCAGGTGAACAAGGGATTCCAGACGTGCAACTTCGTGGGCGTTATCCAGTGCATCGAAATGAAGGTGGAAGAAAGCAGCAACCGTGTGGTGAACTGTCTGCGTGCCATCCAGAAGTACTACAACGAGCATGCCTATGACCTCACGCCGGGCACCAACCTCTTCTCGTCGGAAAACGAGCAGTTGGTGAAACAGGAGGCCATCGCCCTGCTCCGCGACTTCATCAAGGAGATTCACGCCTACCGCTACGACAGCATCCGCCTGTACGACTCATTCGAGCTGCGTTTCCGCATCATCGAGAACAACAACGACACGGGCTTCGTGGAGAAACTGTCGAACGTGGGTTCGGAAGGTACCGACATCCTGGTGAAAGCCATGATCAACATCATGTTGCTGAACGTGTTCAAGGAAGGGGCTTCGCGCAAGTTCAAGGACTTCAAACTGCACTGTATGATGGACGAAATCGGTAAGCTCCACCCGAACAACGTGAACGGTATCCTGAAATTTGCCAACGACCGGAACATCATCCTCATCAACGGATCGCCTACCGAACTGAACCGCGATGCCTACAAGCATGTGTACCTACTTACCAAAGGAGCACAGAGCAAGACACGCATCGCCCGGCTTATTTCGGACCAGAAATTATAGGCTTTTCAGTCCCCATAAAAGCCTTTTTCAAAACGTCTTTGCGATTACTCCAAAACGCTTTGACGTTTACAATAAAACACAAGTGCCTTTTACTTCGAATGCACTTGCGTTTCAAATGAAACTCCCTTGCGTTTTCAAACAAACGCAAGGGAGTTTTTTATTGCTTACTTTCAAGAGTTCTTAAGCAGGCCATATAACAAAAAAATGAGCCTGATAAACAGGCTCTTTTAAAATTGAATCAGCAGGAGCCGAAAGCGGGACTCGAACCCGCGACTTACTCATTACGAATGAGTTACTCTACCAACTGAGTTATTTCGGCAACGTGTTTCGTTGAAAACGGTTGCAAAATTACTGTTTTCTTGAAAACAGCCAAATAAAAAAGAGATTTTTTTCCGAAAAACTACATTTTTCCTGCCCGTACAACCCCTTTCCGCTACATCACAGGGGCATTTGACACATTATTACGTGTAATTTATACAATACTTCCTTGTCTCCCTCCTGCCGATTTCCCATTTTTACTGCAAAATGAGAGCTTACCATGAAAAAGAAACTGATAATTTCACTGCTGGCACTGGCTTCGCTGGGAGCCGGAGCACAAAACCTGTAAAATGGAGACTACGGATACCTATACTGCCACATGAGCGGACGAAGAAAAACTCTCCAACTTCCATTCTCCCGTCACCATGGAGGGTATCCGCAGCACGGCTCGTTCATGCGGCTCACCGAAGAAGAATACAAGCGCCTGCAGGAATGGTCGGACAGCATCATGCGCAAAAGAGCCGCCCGCCACAGTGGAGAAAAGAAGTAAAAAGAGGAAAATGAAATATTTTTGTAAAAACTTTTGGCAAACATCCTTTCATTTGAGCAGAAAACATTATCTTTGCACTCCGAATTATGACGTGACAAAAGAGTTTGATGTATTACTGTTCAACACATAGTAAAAAGAATAAGCGCACATTCGGAGTTCCGGCGGAATGGACAAATGCCGGAAGCTATTTCATTTTTTCTTTTATGTCACTTATTTCCTGAATATTTAAGATTTCCTATTTTATCAAACACCCGGAACTGCCTTTCGGCAAGTCCGGGCGTTTTTTTCGTATATACGAGAGTAGAATAGCAAAAAAAATACAAGATATAAAGATTATTAGTAACAAGGTAATGAGAAATGTAACATTGATCCTCGACGACGGGAGCCGCTTTCATGGCAAGTCGTTCGGCTATGAGAAACCGGTAGCCGGTGAAGTAGTTTTCAATACGGCAATGACCGGATACCCCGAAAGCTTGACCGACCCTTCGTATGCCGGTCAGTTGATGACACTGACTTACCCGCTGGTAGGTAACTATGGTGTGCCTCCCTCACATTCGAAGCAAACGGACTGCCCACTTTCATGGAAGCGAGAAAATCCATGCCGAAGCCATTATTGTAAGCGATATAGCGAAAATTATAGCCATTGGAATGCGGTGGAAAGTCTCGGTGACTGGCTGAAACGCGAACAGATTCCGGGCATCACGGGCATCGACACACGCGAACTGACAAAAGTATTGCGCGAACATGGAGTGATGATGGGAAAAATCGTGTTCGACGATGAACCAGATAACATTCCCGAAGCTACCTATGCAGGTGTGAACTACGTTGACAAGGTTTCTTGCAAGGAAGTGATTCGCTACAACGAAGGCGAAGGCAAGAAAAAAGTTGTGCTGGTAGACTGTGGCGTGAAATCAAACATTATCCGTTGCCTGCTCAAGCGCGACGTGGAAATCATCCGCGTGCCTTGGAACTACGACTTCAATTCTCTGCAGTTCGACGGTCTGTTTATCTCCAACGGTCCGGGCGACCCCGACACCTGTGATGCAGCCGTGCAGAATATCCGCAAGGCCATGCAGAACGAAAAACTTCCTATCTTCGGTATCTGTATGGGTAACCAGCTGCTTTCAAAGGCAGGAGGTGCCAAAATCTATAAGCTGAAATACGGTCACCGCAGCCATAACCAGCCGGTACGCATGGTGGGCACAGAAAAGTGCTTCATCACCTCACAGAACCACGGTTATGCCGTAGACAACAATACACTGGGAGCCGACTGGGAACCGCTCTTCATCAACATGAACGACGGTTCGAACGAAGGTATCCGCCACAAGAAGAACCCCTGGTTCTCGGCTCAGTTCCACCCGGAAGCTGCCAGCGGTCCTACCGACACGGAATTCCTGTTCGATGAGTTTGTAAAGTTGCTGTAATCCACTAAAAAACAAAGAAGACAATGAAAGAAAACATAAAGAAAGTATTGCTGTTAGGTTCAGGAGCCCTGAAAATCGGTGAAGCAGGTGAATTCGACTACTCTGGTTCGCAGGCCCTGAAAGCGCTGAAGGAAGAAGGTATCGAAACCATCCTGATTAACCCGAACATCGCCACCGTGCAGACTTCGGAAGGTGTGGCAGACAAAATCTACTTCTTGCCCGTTACTCCGTATTTCGTAGAAAAGGTCATCGACAAGGAACGTCCCGACGGCGTGCTGCTGTCATTCGGTGGACAGACTGCCTTGAACTGCGGTGTGGCTCTCTACAAAGCCGGTGTGTTCGAAAAATACAACACCCGCGTACTGGGTACTCCGGTACAGGCCATCATGGATACGGAAGACCGTGAGCTCTTCGTACAGAAGCTGGACGAAATCAACGTGAAGACCATCAAGAGTGAGGCAGTAGAAAACATTGAAGATGCCCGCCGTGCAGCGAAGGAACTGGGTTATCCGGTCATCATCCGTGCAGCCTACGCACTGGGAGGTCTGGGTTCAGGTTTCTGCGACAACGAAGAAGAACTGAACGTGCTGGCCGAAAAAGCGTTCTCTTTCTCTCCGCAGGTGCTGGTAGAAAAGAGCCTGAAAGGCTGGAAGGAAGTGGAATACGAAGTAGTGCGCGACCGTTTCGACAACTGTATCACGGTCTGCAACATGGAAAACTTCGACCCGCTGGGTATCCACACCGGTGAGTCTATCGTTATCGCTCCGTCACAGACACTGACCAACAGCGAATACCACAAACTGCGCGAACTGGCCATCCGCATCATCCGTCACATCGGTATCGTGGGTGAATGTAACGTACAGTACGCGTTCGATCCTGAATCGGAAGACTACCGCGTAATCGAGGTTAATGCCCGTCTGAGCCGTTCTTCTGCACTGGCTTCTAAGGCTACAGGTTATCCTCTGGCTTTCGTTGCAGCTAAGTTGGGATTGGGTTACGGACTGTTCGACCTAAAGAACTCAGTAACAAAAACAACTTCTGCCTTCTTCGAACCGGCACTGGACTACTGCGTATGTAAGATTCCTCGCTGGGACTTGGGTAAGTTCCACGGCGTAGACCGCGAACTGGGCTCCAGCATGAAATCGGTAGGTGAAGTCATGGCCATCGGACGTACCTTCGAAGAAGCTATCCAGAAAGGTCTTCGTATGATTGGTCAGGGCATGCACGGTTTCGTAGAAAACAAGGAGCTGGTTATCGAAGACATCGACAAGGCACTGCGCGAGCCGACTGACAAGCGTATCTTCGTCATCTCAAAGGCTATGCGTGCAGGCTACACAGTAGACCAGATTCACGACCTCACCAAGATTGACAAGTGGTTCCTCGACAAGCTGATGAACATCATGCAGACTTCTAAGGAACTCCACGAGTGGGGCAACAACCATACACAGCTTTCACAGCTTCCGAACGAGCTGCTCTACAAGGCAAAACGTCAGGGATTCTCCGACTTCCAGGTGGCACGTGCCATCGGCTACGAAGGCGATATGGAAGACGGTATCTTGGAAATCCGTAACCACCGTAAGAGCGTAGGCATCGTGCCGGTAGTAAAACAGATTGACACGCTGGCAGCCGAATATCCGGCACAGACCAACTACCTGTACCTGACTTACAGCGGTGTGGCCAACGATGTACATTACCTGGGCGACCACAAGAGTATCGTCGTACTGGGTTCAGGTGCTTACCGTATCGGTTCATCCGTAGAGTTCGACTGGTGCGGCGTACAGGCACTGAACACCATCCGCAAGGAAGGCTACCGCTCAGTAATGATCAACTACAACCCTGAAACCGTATCGACCGACTACGATATGTGCGACCGTCTGTACTTCGACGAACTGACTTTCGAACGTGTGATGGATATCCTCGACCTGGAAAACCCGCACGGAGTCATCGTATCTACCGGCGGACAGATTCCGAACAACCTGGCATTGCGCCTGGATGCACAGAAGGTAAACATCCTGGGAACTTCTGCCAAGAGCATCGATAACGCTGAAGATCGCGACAAGTTCTCGGCTATGCTCGACCGTATCGGCGTAGACCAGCCTGAATGGAGCGCACTGACTTCAATGGAAGACATCAACGCATTTATCGAAAAGGTAGGCTTCCCTGTATTGGTTCGTCCGTCATACGTGCTTTCTGGTGCAGCCATGAACGTATGTTCTAACCAGGAAGAGCTGGAACGCTTCCTGCAGCTGGCCGCTAACGTATCGAAGAAACATCCGGTAGTAGTAAGCCAGTTCATCGAACACGCCAAGGAAGTAGAAATGGATGCCGTGGCACAGAACGGTGAAATCGTAGCTTACGCCATCTCTGAACACATCGAATTTGCCGGTGTACACTCAGGTGACGCTACCATCCAGTTCCCGCCGCAGAAACTGTACGTAGAAACCGTACGTCGCATCAAGCGTATCTCTCGTCAGATTGCGAAAGAGCTGAACATCTCTGGTCCGTTCAACATCCAGTTCCTGGCTCGTGAAAACGACATCAAGGTAATCGAATGTAACCTGCGTGCCAGCCGTTCGTTCCCGTTCGTCAGCAAGGTACTGAAGATTAACTTTATCGAACTGGCTACCAAAGTCATGTTAGGCTTGCCGGTAGAAAAGCCCGAAAAGAACCTCTTCGATCTCGACTACGTAGGTATCAAGGCCAGCCAGTTCTCGTTCAACCGCTTGCAGAAGGCCGACCCTGTGCTGGGTGTAGACATGGCTTCTACAGGTGAAGTAGGCTGTATCGGCGACGATACTTCATGTGCCGTACTGAAAGCCATGCTGTCTGTAGGCTACCGCATTCCGGAAAAGAACGTCCTAATGTCTACCGGTACACTGAAACAGAAAGTAGATTTGCTGCAGGCAGCGCGCGCCCTCAAGGCCAAAGGTTACAACATCTTCGCTACCGGCGGTTCTTCTAAGTTCCTGGCAGAAAACGGAGTGGAAAACACCCGCGTATATTGGCCAAGCGAAGAAGGTCAGCCTCAGGCACTTGAAATGCTGCACAAGAAAGAAATCGACATGGTGGTAAACATTCCGCGTGACCTCACTCCTACCGAGTTGGAAAACGGATACAAGATCCGCCGTGCCGCAGTCGACCTGAACATTCCTCTGGTAACCAATGCCCGTCTGGCAAGTGCATTCATCAATGCCTTCTGCTCTATGAGCATTGACGACATCGCTATCAAGAGCTGGGACGAATACAAATAATCCGTACCGCTTAAAAATATAGATAAAATTAATCCCCTCCGGAACTATTTGTAATTGAATGAGTTCTGAAGGGGATTTTTTATTTGAGCGCATCGTACGTATAGTGTCCTAAAACCTTTACTACTATACCCTAAACTTCCCTTTTATCGCCTCAATACGTTCCCTAAGCTCAGGAACAAACACTAAGAAACCATTTTCTTCCATAAACACACGGCCATAGCTGTTGCCTTTGTCAGTCATCAGACTATGTACGGAGCCATAAGGATCAGTCGCAATGTGTAGGGTTTTGAGCTTGTCTATCAATCCGCTGCACGTGATACGCTCATACTGCAGATACACGGCTATGATTTTATACACAATGCTATACGGTTTGTCGGCCCATTCGAATATCCGCTCACATTTCTTGACTGTCGGTTTTTTGTCGGGCAAGACCTGAATTCCCTCCATGCTTATATCTTGCACGGTAGGCTTCACGTAATGTATCTCACGTCCTAATTTACGGACTTCTTTAATTACGGTCATGCTCTCGTCCTGTTGCTGACATTCCATCACAATCATCTGCTCACATAAGGCAGCCACCAGCCGTTCGCACGAGCAAAGATTCCTACCAGACGGCGTACCAATCCATTGCGTAGAAATCACCAGCCCGCCTTCATCCACAATCCTCCGGCACAAGGCATTCGTTGCCACACCGTCAAACCCAGCCTCCATAATGGCTATCACGTGACCATCTGCATCCAGGCAACCTTCCATTGCGGCTACATCGCATGCGTTTGCCAGCCTGCCTACTACAATACAAGATTCCTGTCCATCATATCCACTACCGTACTTCTTCCCCCACTCACGCGCAATGGAAACATCCTGCGGAGAGGCTTGTGGGGAACCGGTAACAGATGCCGACGGCTGCATGTCCAGCAGGCTCCAGTCGCCCATGCCATGCAACAGTATCGGACGAAAAATATCCAGTTCATTCAGTCTGCATGGATAAGACATCTCATCCAGAAACGACACTGTGCGTATGTCCATTGCCTGCTGTCGTGCCAGAATATGCCCCGCTTCTTCCAACAAATCTGCCGGAAGGTCTTTCACCATCGGAACCAATGAGACACAATCATGGATGCAGACGCTCAGTTCGTCTATATCGCCCCTCAGCTGCAGGGCCAACAGTTGCTGATGTGACACCGGTGCATGAGCCGCATCATAATCCGCCATCAGTTCTTGTTCCAGTTTCTCGTTCTCTGTAATCAAATGGGATACATAACCTTTCATAAGCGTTTACTTTAAAAATTATTTTGAGACAAATATCTGCACCCACAAGCTCAAAAGATGACCCCGTGAACAAAAAAGTGATATATTTGTGTAAGAATCGCCTACTGACCATGAAAAAATTAAAAGGACAACTGCTGCGCTGGATACTGATTGTGCGAAAACTGCAGAACCAGCCTTACATATCGTTCCGTGAACTGCAACGCGAACTGGAACGTGAGCTTGCATTCCGCGGCTACGACCCGGTATGCTCGGACGCTACCCTGAAACGTGACCTGAATGAACTGAAGGAAGAATTTGGTCTGGACATTACGTACAGTCGCACACACAAAGGATATTCATTGCCAGCCGTCCGAAAAGGATGGCTGGATATGGACTGCATCATTGAGCCGATTGAGGTGATGACTGCCTTAGGCAACCACAGTCTGCCGGAATACATCTTGCCGGAACAATATCAGACGAGGGGTACGCAGCATCTTTCCTATCTTCTTCATGCCATCCGACAGCGCCAGAAAGTGCATTTTCTCTATCGCAAGTATGCAGATAATACCCGCAGTGAACGTACGCTCTCGCCATACGCTCTCAAGGAGTGGCGAGGCAGATGGTATGTATTAGGAGCGGAAGAAAGCGGAAAGATAAAAACTTTCGGGTTGGACCGCATCGAGCAGCTCATCCTTCTGCCAGAAACATTTTCCAAAAACGAGGCTTTCGACCCTGTACAGAAGTTTAAGGATAGTTTCGGCATTTATTACTCTGAAGAATATCCCATCGAAGAAGTAGTATTCGACTGCGACATGGAAGACGGGAATTACTTGAAATCGCGTCCGCTGCATCCCTCACAGCAATTGTTGAAGGAAGAGAACGGAAGAATGGTTTTCAGTCTGCGGGTACGCATCACACCCGATTTTCTGATGGAAATCATGTCGCGCAGCTGGTCACTCCATATCGTGCAGCCGGCATCACTCAGACAACGGCTTTGCGACATCTATCGGGAGGCATTGCAGCGGAATGAATCATCTTCTACGGAAACCACATAAAATAAAAGGCTGTCTTGGAGGACAGCCTTTCTTCATTAATAAAACCTATAATTAATCAACCAAAGGGAACATAAAGCCTTTTCCATCATTGTCGTCAAACTTAGCCCCTGAAGGAAGAGGGAGATGTTTAGCATTGTTGCTGAAATCCCAAAGCATGGTTTCGTCCTCGGTGATTTCTCCTGTGTCAAGGTTGCGCTTCTTTCCGTTTAGCGGATAATACAGCACCAGATTCTCGTCACTTCCGTCTACCGTTTTCCACATGAACTGCTTCAACTGCTGAGGTGTGCGGGCCGTCTTCCAGAAACGGATTTCACGAACCAACTCGTTCGCACCGCCAATCCAGAAACCTACCAGACCGTAAGGCCCTGTACGGATTTCACGGTCGGCCACCAGTTCTCCATTCACATATACATAGTTTTTCTTACCGTCGTACACGAAAGCCAACATATACCAGGTGTCGGCCTGTGCCGCAAAGACATCCGCCGGCACGTCAATCTGAGAACCTCCAGTCTTAAACTGAAGCTGGTCGGGACGGATGGTCACGTCGCCGAAACGAGGATAGATTTCATCGAGTGCACCGGACCCAGACACGAGTTTGGTACCACAGATGGAACGGTTATTGCTCTGGTATGAGCTACGGTTTACCATGACCTCCATCGTCCACTGGTCTACCTTGAAATCGTCCGGGAACATTTTCGCATCTTCACTGCCGTATCCGTCAATGCGAAGACACTTCGTATTGATGCGCTGTTCCAGTACAATCAGTGATTCAGATTCACTGTCAATCACGGGGGCCGTACCGCCACTCAGTTTCACCGGCAAAGCATAGCTTCCCTGCAGGGAGAATTTCACATCCTTGAACTTTACCGGCAGAAATTGCTGCGTCTGCTTGGAGCTGAACACCACCTCCTTGCCTACTTCATACATTTCGGGCGGCAGCATCAGGTAGTCCGTTCCGTGCTTCTTGTTGTATGCTTCCAGCTGTTCCTTGCTGCCGGCTTCTACCGTCACCGTCTTGGCATCGTTTTCCTGCTGCACCAGCGATACGGTGATAGACTTCACATCGACTTCCTTTCCTTCTTCCACGAATACCTGCGAAGATTCGCCAGTCTTGATGTAAGCCCCCTGTGCCGACTGGTATTCACTGGTTGCCTCCTTGTATAATTCATTCTGGCAGGAACAAGCCAGCAAGGCTCCTGCGAATATGCTGAAATATAATTTCTTTTTCATAATTCAATTTTTAATCTAACTTACCCGGATAAACCACATTTCCTAAGTGCAAGGCTTCTCTGAGCCATTTGTAAGGAGGAGTATTCGCATAGTCGTATTCCATGTGATACGTGCCGATGCCGCCAATGCGTCTGCCGTCGGGAAGGTCCAGCGTGGCATAATCAAAAATCTGACGCCCTTCCGGATAAGCATTGATTTCCGGACGCACGCTGGTGTAATTATCTACTCCACCTGTCTGCCAGCCTTGCTCAAACTCTACGGTGATAATGGTCTTCCGCTCCCAGTTTTCAAGGTGAGGCTGATTGATTTTCCTAAGGACCTGCGCGGTGGAACGTTCCCAATACGCCTGATAAATATAGTGGTCGATGTACTTGGAAGCCTCGGTAGAAAGTTTCTCAGGCTGACCGTCCATTACCAGCATTCTGCCGGCCGGACGCAAACGGTCTGAAAGGGTTTTGATAAATACGAACATGTTCGTATTGCCCGAATTTTCGCTGATAATCTCCCCGTTAGCCATCGAACCTGAATGACCATAGCCGGGTTCGTAGTCTATGTCGAAACCATCCAGATTATACTTTTCAATCGTATCGCAGATGGCATTTGCATAAGCCTTCACACCTTCCACAAAATTGCCACCTCCCTTTTCCACAATCCAGTAATTCTTCGGGTCTTGTCCCGGAGGAGTCATCTGGTCGCCCAGGTCTTGCACAATCCAGCACAGCAGCGCTTTTCCTCCCTTGATTTCCTGGAAAAACTTCAAGTCTTTTTTCTGCTCTTCCGAAAGGTTTCCTCGCGTACCCCACAAGGATACGAAATCTACGCTGTCGGGCAGCATCTTCAGGTAGTTCTGTGCATTGCTGCCTCGTCCGGTCCAGTTGCCGAACCAGCCGAACCCCTTCACATGAGGTGTCTGACGGTATTCTCTCAGTTTGGCAAAATAATCGCGCATGGAGGGAGTCAGGTCGGCTTCACTTTCCGCCTCCAGCAAGGGAATGTATTTCTCCAGGTTCTCCTGGTTTTCGAACGTTTCTCTTTCAGGCACGTTCCATTCGGAACAGGCCACGAAGCCTGCCGCCAGCAGCAGGGCTCCTGCATATCTTATGATTTTTTTCATCGCTTCATTTGTTACACTTTTCCGTAAAACTCATTTCTCATTTCGGCTGCTTGGGACGGTTGTTGCGCACCCACCACAGCTTGGTTGCTCCCTGGTCTTCCCCACCCAGCAGCGCCGGCACTTCCGACATGTTGGGGTTTGTACCATATTCTGCCGGAGCAAAGCGGAATCTTTCGGGCGTAATGGCATCTTCTTCACCTCCTATGCTCACGTAAGCTTTGTCATAAGCCGGTTTGAGCAGATAAGGATAGCCTGTTCGGCGATACTCAGTCCAGGCTTCCACGGCATTGGGATAGAGTGCCAGGTATTTCTGGGTAATGATTTTCTGCAATTTCACTTCATCCGAATCGGCATCGTTCCACTTGGGAGCCACATTCCCGGGAGAAAGCTTGCAGGAATACTCACGGTTATAAGGCAACACAGAACGGTTGATGTCATAAGGAAGGTCGTCAGTCTGCAGATAAGCTGCAACTCCATTCGCACCGTTTTCCTCGAACGACTTGGTAACACCTTCTTCATACAAATCTTTCGGATTGCCTCCCGCCAGTTTGTAAAGAGCAGCCTCTGCTTTCAGGAAAGACACCTCCGAGGCACGCATCCAGAACAAAGGAGAAGCAGCATCGACCTTGGGTTTGGAAGCCCCATTCTTGGCCTCCGTACTAAGAGGATTGTAGTTTGTAGGAGGAATAGGTACGAAATAGCCATTCGAAGTAGCCGTAAAATAAGCAAGCAAGCGAGGGTCTTTATATCCCTGCATGTAAGCCCAGATGGTAGCTCCCAAACGGCATTCTCCGTAGTCCTCCACCGTTGGCAGCATGGAGTTCATCAGCGGCAGCTTATCCGTGCTCCGTATCTTGGCCTCCTGTGCCACGGTTTCTATTACACCCCCGTGAGAAGGGTCAAGGGCAAACGTGATGTATTCCTTTGCCAGCGCCTCATCCTTGAAATGCACGCGGACAGCCATGCGCAGCATCAGAGAGTTGGCCAGACGAACCCAACTGGAAGCATTTCCGTCATAAATCAAATCGTACGACGGAAGCACTTTCGAAGCGGTATTTACCAGCAGTTCCGAAGCGTCCTTCAGGTCGGCCAGCATCGCTTTGTACACGGCCTCCTGCGAATCCAGTTTCGGTGCAATATCTCCGTTGCCGGCGTTGGTATATACAATCGGACCGAACACATCCGTCGCACGGAGCCAGGCAACAGCCTTGACAATATTAGCCACAGCCCGCACTTCCTTATCGGCAGGGTCTTCAGAATCCTTCGTATGCTTGTAGATGTCATTCCATGCACGGAACAGTTTCGAATAGAAATTCTGGTAGGCATAGCTCATACGGGCATCCGTAAAGTTCCACGTGGCCTCCGTGTTGAAATTCCAGTTGTTGTTCATGCCCCAGTAGCCGATGTAGTTACCGGCCGACATGATGTCTGTATTGGCCAGGTCATTACCCGGTCCTGTCGATTCAGTGGGCGAACCAATGGGAATAACCAGCTTCTGCATGTCCATGAAAGGAGCCCCATACAGCAGTCCGCCCGTCTTCATTCCTTCTTCCGTCACACCATAGATATTTGTATTGATCTGCTCATAATTGCAAGATGCAAGTGCCAATACGGAAAATACAGGTATCAAATAGTTTCTTATCTTCATATTATACGTTGTTTTTCATGATTTGTTAGAATCCAAATTTAAGGCTCACTCCATACGTGCGCTGGCTGGGCAACATAAAGTAATCGTATCCTTGTCCGAAGGTGCCGGTAGAAGCCGTCAGTTCCGGATCGAAAGGAGCTTTGTTGTAAATCATCCAGAGGTTGGTGCCATACACGGACAGGTTCACGCTATGGAACGGAGTACCCTTGAACCAGGAATTGGGGAAGGTGTATCCCAGACTGGCTTCCTGCAGGCGGACGTTGGTAGCAGAGTACACATTATACGCATCCAGGTTCACCACCGATTCATAATAGTCTTTTGGCTGAACTGCCACATTGCCCACCATGACTTTTCCGGCATCACGTGCATCGGCCGAGGCCTGCGACACACCGAACTGGTCGAGCACGGCCTGTGTCTTGGAAATCACGATACCTCCCAAACGGGCAGTCACAAGGAAGTTCAGGTTAAAGCCTTTGTAGGTAAAGCCGTTTCTCCAGCCCAGGTTCCACTTGGCATTGACACTACCCAGCTTGTAGGGTTCCGTAGATTCCGTGGTTATGGTCTGGCCTTCATTGTACACGATGTAGCCGTCCTGATCACGTTTCAGGCGTTCTTCCGCATATATCGTACCCACTTCTTCTCCTTCGCGCAGGCGGAAACGTCCCACCTTGATGTCGCTCAGGTCGAGTGCCTCTCCGGTCACGGGATTCTTCACGTTCGAAGCCAGTTCGATGATTTTATTGCGGTTGGCAGTAGCTGTCAGCGAGGTACTGTATGAGAAATTGCCAAAGGTCTGGTCGTATCCCAGCGTCAGTTCGATACCCCGGTTTTCCACGTTACCAGCCTGCACGAACATATAGTCATAACCCGACGTTTCCGACAGCTTGGCTTCGAGCAACTGGTCGTAGGTATTCGATTTATACAGCGTCACACCCAGCGACACGGTATTGTTCAGCCACTTGGAGTCGATACCTACTTCATAAGAGCGGGTTCTTTCCGGCTTCAGCTCCGGCAGCGGATAATACTTGAAAGGTTTGATTACACCACCTTCAATGGAATGCGTAATGGTGCCGGGAGTCAGTCCGGTGTAAGGAATAGGCGAACCCACCTCCGTATATGAAGCACGCACTTTCAGAAAGCCCAGCACCGGTGAAATGGACTGGCGCATGGTTTCGGGCAACAAGTCCGTCACAATGGCCGAAAGTCCGACAGAAGGATAGAATATCCAGGGCGACTTGCTGTTGACCAGCTGAGAAGGCTTGTCGGCACGACCGGTCAGTGTGAGATACACAGCCGACTTCCATGAAATTTCCGCAGAGCCGAACACACCGAGATTCATCTTACGGTTGTCGCCTCCCGTCTGTGAAGGTACGCCGGTAGAAGGATCTATGTTATCATAAGCAAACAGATTCGGCACCTTAAGCAGCTGTCCGCCATATCCTCTTCCTTTTGTATCGTATTCCTCGAAAGAAGCACCCACGTTGACATTGGCATAAAAATCTCCGGCAAAAGGCTTCGAAAGGTTGGCCATGATGTCCGCATATTTCTGACGGAAGGTTTCATTCGAATAGATGTAACGTCCCAGCGATTTGGCAAACGTACCGTGTGTAGAAGCATAGCGTTTGTCTTCTCTTTCCGTATAGGTATTGTCCAGACGGCCTCGTGCACTCACGTTCAGGTAATCGGTGATTTCGTATTTCAATGACGCATACAGCATGTAACGGTCTTTCACCTCGGGACGCAAATTGCGGTAAGCCACCCAATAGGGATTCTGCACAGCCATACCGAAGTCGCCCGGTGTCCACGACTGCACATTGTAGCCCAGTTCGGCATCATAGCGCTCAAAATACTTTTCCTTTTCAAAATTCTCTCCACGCGGATACAGATAAGCTCCCAGAAGAGGGTTGAAATACGTACCGTAAGACATCATATTGTTGTAATACTCACGCACGTAGCTGGCCGACAAGTCCATGGTCAACTTATCGTTGAAGAACTTGGTGGTGTTTCGCACCATGGCATTGTAGCGGTGGTATTTGTTGTTGGGCACGATGCCCTTGGCATTGACCGCCGAACCGGACACATACGTCTGGTTCTTGTCATTTCCCACAGACAGATTAAAAGAATTGGTGAAAGTGGTTCCGGTATTGAAGAAGTCGGCCGGATTATACGAAGAAGGTACAGGAAGTTTTTCTCCCCATGAGGCGGCCTCCCCACTCACGTTTCCGTAAGTATTCTGGAAGCGCGGCAGCACAAAAGGATTCGAGAATTCAGCCGATGACGACACGTTGACATTCACCTTTCCGGCAGCTCCTTTCTTCGTGGTAATCAGGATGACACCGTTGGCAGCATTGGCTCCATAGAGTGCGGCAGCCGAAGGTCCTGTCAGCACCGACAGACTTTCAATATCTTCAGGGTTGAAGCTGGCAATACCTTCACTCGATGTACGTCCTGCACCGAAGCCTGTACCGTCGCCTGTGCGGTCGGCCTGATTGCCCATGGGCACACCGTCAATCACATACAGCACGTTGTTGTCTCCCTTGATAGACTTGTTTCCACGCATCACCACGCGGGTACCTCCACCCACACCCGAAGCACTGCGCTGGATACTCACACCGGCTACTTTTCCGTTCAGGCTGTTCACGAAGTTGGCATCCTTCACCTTTGTCAGCACGTCATTCTTCACTTCCTGCACATTGTAGCTCAAAGCCTTCTGAGAACGCTTGATACCCAGTGCCGTAACCACCACTTCATCCAGCTGTTCCGTGTCTTCCTTCATGATCAGAACACCCAGTGTTTCCTTGGCGGAAACCGTCAGGTTCTGATATCCCACGTAAGAAATTTCAAGCGTGGCCCCTTCGCCTGCTGACATGGTGAAGTTTCCGTCTATGTCGGTAATCGTACCGTTTCCGGTACCTTTTTCCAGCACGCTCACTCCTACCAGAGGTTCTCCATTCACGTCAACGACTGTTCCACTCACTGTGATTTTGTTTGCTTGCGCCGACACTTGTACGGAAGAAGCACTGGCTCCTCGCGGAAGGTTGGCATAGGCTGCATTTCCTCCCTGACTTATCAGCAAAAGGAACAGCAGCTGAGTAGCTCTTTCTATTTTCATAGATGATTAAAGATTTTGTTGTACAATTAAGTTTAGTTATCGCAGTTTAGTGGTAGCCTGAGGAGGACATTTCTCCCCCTCAGGTACCGGTTGTAAAAAAGTCTAGTTTGGTTTTGGTTAAAAAATGGGTATGACAATCCTGCACAGGTACCTCCCTCAACTGCGAAAACAGTCTGCGGGCTGTATCTGTCCTTCTTGTCAGTTTTATTCTTCGATTTTAGAAGAACGCTTTCTCTATCCTTTCAAATGATATAATACAGGCTCGTTTGTAATCGGCCTTACGAAGTGATTTTTTTCTGTAGTTTAGCTTAAGCTCGTTCAGTTTGTGTCCGTAAAAACAAGGTCGGTAGTTTTATCGGGGTGCAAATATATGCATTTTTTATAAACTTACAAGCGTTTATAAAAGAAAAAGAGAAAATCAACGATATTTACACCGTTTGATTTTCTCTTATTTTCCGTGATTCCGCTGCGATTCGAACGCAGGACCCACGCCTTAGAAGGGCGTTGCTCTATCCAGCTGAGCTACGGAACCATCCTTGTAATTTGTAAAGCTTTCAGTGATTCCGCTGCGATTCGAACGCAGGACCCACGCCTTAGAAGGGCGTTGCTCTATCCAGCTGAGCTACGGAACCATCCTTAATTGCGGTGCAAAAGTATGCTTTTATTTTGAATTACACAAATTATTCGGCGGTTTTATGCAAACCAGCAAACGGTTTTTATGTTTTCCGCACGCAAACCATAGGTTTTCCAGGGCGAAACCCTACGTTTTCCGGACGGGAAACATACAGTTCCGTACCGGAAAAACATAGAAAGCTTCCAGGCATTTTCAGCATACCGCAGGAAGATTTCCGGATATACGTGCCACGGTTCTCCCCTCACTAATCGGCGGTTTCCTGCGGTTTTTCCGCGAAAATTCCGTAAGTTTGTGTAACGAAAACCCTAAAAACGACATCACACATGGAACAGCATCCCCAGCTTTTAGTCTACAAGGCTTCTGCCGGCTCCGGCAAGACCTTTACACTGGCGGTACATTATATAAGACAACTGATTGAAGACCCGTATGCCTACCGCAGGATTCTGGCGGTGACATTCACCAACAAGGCGACAGCAGAAATGAAGGAGCGTATCCTGGAACAGCTTTACGGCATCGCTACGGCCGATGAGGGTTCGGAGGGCTACCTGAAGGAGATTCAGAAAACATCAACCAAATCGGTCGAGGAAATCCGGGAATCGGCACGCGAAGCATTACGGCACATCATTCATGACTACAGCCGTTTCCGCATCGAGACCATCGACTCGTTTTTCCAGTCGGTGATGCGCAACCTGGCGCGTGAACTGGAGTTAGGGGCCAACTTGTCTATCGAACTGAACAATACGGAGGTGCTGAGCGATGCGGTGGATGCCATGATTGAGAAGCTGGATCGGCGCTCACCGGTGCTCTACTGGCTGCTGGAGTACATCGAGGAACGTATCGTAAACGACCGCCGCTGGGATGTGTCGAAAGACATCAAAGGATTCGGACAGAATATTTTCGACGAGAGCTACATCGAGAAGGGAGAAGGACTGCGCCGGAAACTGGCCGACCCGAACTTTATTCCTTCATACCGGGATGAGTTGAAAAGTATCCGCGAAGAGGTACTGGAATTTATGAAGGGATTCAGCGAACAATTTACGGGCTTGCTCGAAATGCACGGACTGACTCCGGCAGACCTGAAGAACGGCTCACGGGGCATCGGCAGTTATTTCAACAAGCTGGCCAACGGGAAACTGAGCGATGACATCCGCAATGCCACCGTGGAGAAGTGCCTGGAGAGCGAGGAAAACTGGACAACCAAAACGTCGGCCCACCGCGATGAAATCCGTTCGCTGGCGGCTTCGGAACTGATACCCTTGTTAGCAGAAGCGGAAAACCGTCGTCCGCAGAACAACTTGCTGCTCAACTCGTGCGACCTTTCGCTGCGTTACCTGAACAACCTGCGTTTGCTGGCACACATTGACGAGGAGGTACGCTTTGCAGAACCAGGCGCACAACCGTTTTCTGCTGTCGGATACCAATGCCTTGCTCCATAGTTTAATCAGGGAAGGAGATGCCTCGTTTGTCTACGAGAAAATCGGTACCACCATCGATACGGTGATGATTGACGAGTTTTCAGGATACCTCACGCATGCAGTGGGAGAACTTCCACCTGCTGTTGCAGGAAAGTCTGGCGCAGAAGGAAGGCAGCCTCATCGTGGGCGACATCAAGCAGAGCATCTACCGCTGGCGAAGCGGCGACTGGAAAATCCTGGCGGGACTGGGCAATGACCGGAGTTTCCGCATCAAGGAATGTACGCTCGACACGAACTGGCGAAGTGAGGCGCGCATCATCCGCTTCAACAACGAGTTTTTCACGGCGGCCTGCCAGACACTGAACCGGCGCTATCAGGAGGAACAGGGCATGCCTTGTGCCCAACTGGAACAAGCGTACAGCGACGTGCGGCAGCGTTGTGCCAAGAAGGAGGAAAAGGGCTTCGTAAAGGTGACCTTCCTGCAGGATTCCAAGGAGAGTTCTTACACGGAAGCAACCTTGGAACAGCTTGCCGAGGAAGTGGAACGCCTCACCGCAGAGGGTATCCGCCTCAACGAGATGGCCATTCTGGTGCGAAAGAACCGGAGTATCCCCGACATTGCCGCTTACTTCGACGAACATACCCCCTACCGCATCGTATCCGACGAGGCGTTCCGGCTGAGTGCATCGCTGGCAGTGAGCATGCTCATCGACGGACTGCGGTATCTTTCTTCACCCGACGACCGCATCGCACTGGCGCGACTGGCGGTAGCTTATCAGCAAGGAGTATTGCGCAAGGACATCAGCCTCAACACGGTGCTGCTCAACGACCCGGCTCGTTACCTGCCGGCAGCCTTCCAGTTGCAGGCTAACGAACTCCGTTTCATGCCACTGTACGAACTGTTAGAGAAGTTGTTCGTGCTGTTCGACATGCAGCTTATCGAGAAGCAGGATGCGTATCTCTGTGCTTTCTATGATGCGGTGACGGAATACATGCAGAACAACTCGTCGGAGCTAACAGCTTTCATCCGTTTCTGGGATGAGAAACTGAACGCGAAGACCATCCCGTCGGGCGAGATTGACGGCATCCGCATCTTGTCTATCCATAAGTCGAAGGGGCTGGAGTATCACACGGTGCTGCTGCCATTCTGCGACTGGAAGATGGAGAACGAAACAAACAATCATCTGATATGGTGCAGCGTGGCAGGTACGGGAAAGGAAACCGACATTCCACCGTTCAACCGTCTGGACATCGTACCGGTGAACTATTCAAGTGCCATGGCGGAATCGGTGTATCACGACGATTACCTGGAAGAGAAATTACAGCTCTGGGTAGACAACCTGAACCTGCTTTACGTGGCGTTTACACGTGCCTGCAAGAACCTGATTATTTTCGCTAAAGCGGGACAGAAGGGCACGGTTTCGGAACTGTTGTACGACAGTCTGCCCCTCATGCAGGAAGTGGAACTACCGCTGGCACAGGAAAATCCGGAAGACGATGCAGTGGGCGAATACGGGGAGCTCTGCACGGCGCACGATGAGAAGAAGGCAGGCAAATCCAACCGGCTTTCGTCGCCCCGCGAGGGAGTGCCCGTGAAGATGGAAAGCATCGAAACGCACATCGAATTCAAGCAGTCAAACCGTTCGGCCGACTTCATTCAGGGTGACGACACGGAGGACACTCGCGGACAATACATCCGTCAAGGACAGTTGCTGCACCAGGTGTTTGCCCACATCGAAAAGGCGGACGACCTTCCTTCGGCACTGGAACGGCTGAGCTTTGAAGGGGTGTTCGAATCGGAGGAGCAGAAGCAGCAGATTCAGGGACTGGCGCACTGGGCCTTGCAGCATCCAGCCGTGAAAGACTGGTTCAGCGGTACGTGGGAGCTTTACAACGAGTGTGCCATTGTCTACACCGACGAAGAGGGACAGATGCAGACACGCCGCCCCGACCGCGTGATGCGGAAAGACGGACAGGTGATCGTGGTGGACTTCAAGTTCGGAAAGAAGAACGAGGCTTACCGCGCACAGGTGCAGGAGTACATGGACTTGCTCACGCAGATGGGCTACACCCACATCCGGGGATTCCTCTGGTACGTGTTTGCTAATGAGCTGGAAGAAGTGACGCTTCCAGCCTGAATTTATTTTTTCACAACGATATTTCGACAATGCAATATATGGAAACTTTTTTAAAGCAGGTGGCCGCCGATTTGTACCGGAAGATGAACGGAGACTTCACGAAGGTGGCTGTGGTTTTCCCGAACAAGCGTGCCAGCCTCTTTTTCAATGAATACTTGGCACAGGAATCCGACCGACCGGTGTGGTCGCCGGCCTACGTAAGCATCAGTGAGCTGTTCCGCCAGTCATCGCAATGGGTGACGGGCGATTCCATCAAATTAGTGTGCGACCTCTACAAGGTGTTCCGTGAAATAACGGGCAGCAAGGAAAGTTTGGACGAATTCTACTTCTGGGGCGAGATGCTCATCAGCGACTTTGACGATGCCGACAAGAACATGGCCGACACCAAGGCACTGTTCAGCAACTTGAAGGACCTGAACAAGCTGACGGGTGAATATGACTTTCTGGAGGAAGGACAGAAGGAAGCGTTGAGCCAGTTTTTCCGTAACTTCTCCATCGAGCTGGTCACGGAACTGAAGCGACGTTCATCTCATTGTGGGACGTGCTGGGCGACATCTATACGCAATATAAAGAATTGCTCCGCGAGCAGGGCATCGCCTACGAAGGAATGCTCTACCGCGAGGTGACGGAGACCATGGACGTGCAGCAGTTTCCCTACGACAAATATGTGTTCGTGGGATTCAACGTACTGAATAAGGTGGAACAAACCCTGTTCAGCAAATTGCACGAAGCAGGAAAGGCCTGTTCTACTGGGACTACGATACCTTCTACTGAACAAGCATCCGCACGAGGCGGGCGAGTTTATCCGCCGCAACCTGAAGAATTTCCCCTCGGAATTGCCGCCTTCCCTGTTCGACCACCTGAACCATCCGAAAGAAATTACCTTCATCGAATCGCCTACGGAAAACGGACAAGCACGCTACCTGTCGCAATGGATTCGGGAAAACCTGACGGAGAACGAAAAGGAAACGGCCGTGGTGCTCTGCAACGAGGCCATGCTGCAACCTGTGCTTCACTCACTGCCGGATAACGTGCGCCACATCAACATCACCATGGGTTTCCCGCTCTCGCAGACACCGGCCTACAGCTTCGTAAAGACGTTGCTGGAGCTGCACATTGCGGGCTACAATTCCCGCAGCGGACGCTACCAGTTTGCCGAAGTCATCAGCGTGCTGAAGCATCCGTACACGCAACTGCTTTCCGGAGAAGCCGCTCCGCTGGAAAAGGAGCTGACGGGGAAGAACCGCTTCTATCCCCTGCCCTCGGAACTGGAACGGGACGACGCCTTGTCGCTGCTGTTCAAACCGTGCAGCCACAACTTGGAGCTGTGCAAACGGCTGGCCGACATCTTGAAGCAGGTGGCACAGCTGTATCGCAAGCAGGCAGCCTCCACCAGCGATGCCCTCGACCAGCTCTATCGCGAAGCCTTGTTCAAAAGCTTCACCATGGTCAACCGCTTCCATGCCCTGCTTGAAAGCAAGGACCTGGAGGTACAACCTGCCACCTTCCACCGCCTGCTGGTACGCGTCATGTCGACAGCCAGCATTCCTTTCCACGGAGAGCCGGCCATCGGTATGCAGGTGATGGGGGTACTGGAAACACGTAACCTGGATTTCCGTCATGTCATTCTGCTGTCGGTCAATGAAGGCCAGTTGCCCAAGGCAGGCGGTGATGCTTCGTTCATCCCCTACAACCTGCGCAAAGCATTCGGCATGACCACCATTGACCACAAGATTGCGGTCTATGCCTATTATTTCTACCGCCTGCTGCAACGGGCAGAGAAGGCTACGTTACTCTACAACACGGTGAGCGACGGAATGAATCGGGGAGAAATGTCGCGCTTCATGCTCCAGCTGCTGATTGAGTGGGGCTATCCCGTACAGCGGAAACAACTAGAGGCTGAACAGTCGCCCATTGCTTCCTCACCCATCTCTATCCCCAAGTCGCCCGACATCATGAAACGGATGCAGAGCGTATTCGATGTGCGGGTAAATCCGAAAGCCCTTCTTTCTCCGTCAGCCCTGAACTGCTACCTGGACTGTCCGCTGAAGTTCTATTATAAGTACGTAGCAGGACTGGCAGCCCCTGAAGAAGTAAGTGCCGAAATCGACTCAGCCAAATTCGGAAGCATCTTCCACTACGCTGCCGAACACATCTACAAGGAGCTCACGGCACACGGAAAAGTCATCAACAAAGACACCTTGGAAGCCCTGCTCCAGGAAGAAGTGAAACTACAGAATTACGTGGACAACGGGTTCAAGGAATTGTTCTTCCACCTCCCTGCCGACGAGCGTCCGGAGTACAACGGGGTACAGCTTATCAATTCCGCCGTGATTCTGCGCTACATCCAGCAGCTGCTTCGCAACGACCTGCGCCACGCTCCCTTTACCTTCGTAGGCTCCGAACAAAGGGTCATGGAGGACGTAGAGATACAGACACCCAAGGGAGCCATCCGATCGCGCATGGGGGGTATCATCGACCGCATGGACAGCAAGGACAACGTGCTCCGTATCGTGGACTACAAGACGGGAGGCAAGGCCGACACCCCGCCCAGCGTAGAATCGTTGTTCACGCCCGGGCCCCAAACGTTCCAATTACGTGTTCCAGACTTTCCTGTATGCGGCCATCGTATGCCGGAAACTGCGTGAACGAAATGATGACCGGAAAGTAACTCCTGCCCTGCTCTACATTCACCGGGCTGCAGCAGAAGATTACTCACCTGTCATCCAGCTCAAGGAATCATACAACAAAACCACTCCGGTGGAAGACTTTTCATTGCTGGAAGAAGAGTTCAGAACCCGCCTACAGGCACTTCTGGAGGAGATTTTCAATCCCGATTTGAGTTTCAGTCAGACGGAAGAGGAAGACCGGTGCACTTATTGTGATTTCAAGGAAATATGTAAACGATAGAAACAGAATCAAAACAAGTGTTAAAAGCACATTTTTCTCTGAACAATCCAAGTGAACCGGATGTTATAAAGATGTTTTTCATAGTAATAGATAAGAACAGTATTGGTATTTGTGAAAATATCAGCTGTAAGAACAAAAGCGTTTGTTCTTTAAAAAATAAGAGAGGCTGCATTTCCCCGGCAGCCTCTCTTAATTTTTTATCCTCTACACAAATGTTTTTTATTCCTGATAATCATAGTACCACCAGTAGGTATCGCCGAATTCGCGACGCATACGGTTGCGCTCTTCCAGCGGGGAACCTTCTTTCTGCTGCAAGGTCTGGTAAGCCTTGAAACGATCTAAAGTCAGACTGTCTGCACGCGAAGATACGGTATCATTCCGCTGGACATGATACATTACCAATGCTTCCCGGTAATAACGCGGCAAGGTATCTTCCGGCAAATAGAAATCAGGAACGGCCTGTGCGAAACTGTCCAGTTTCTTTTCAAGCAGCAAGGCAGAAAGGTAATAATCCAGTGAAGTATATTTTCCCGTTCCCTTGTAGCAGATGTTCCGCAGGAATACCATGCGGTCTTCTCCCGTATATGGACGTGCTCCCAGCAGGTAATAAATGGAATCATTCGTATAACGGAGCGTGTGCAGGGAATCTGTTTCAAAGAACAACCCGTCGGAACGGTAATATTGCGGATAAGCAAACAACTTGTCACCCATCTTTCCCAAGCGAGACAAGGCCACAGCACGATAGGCTGTCAGCGTACGGCTGGCCTCCAATGATTTTTCTCCTACGCGTAACACCTTGTCATACTCCCCGGCTCGCAGGTAATGTTCCGCCTCCAGCTCATGATGAAACTGCCGGTTGGTACTGCCCACACACACTGTCAGCAGACACAATCCCAACAAGATAGCCAGGTTACTGTTGACCAGTCCCCAGAGACTTCCTTCGTGATTCAGCTGTACGCGGAAAACTCCACGCAGCCAGTAACCGATTCCCACAAACAGCAACACCAGTAAAGGCAACAGCCAGGTCCACGGGGTATGGTAGTCGGAGATATATACCCCCCGCCCTACATCCGTCAGGGCACAAAGCACCGAGAAAGGACGGCACATACGCCAGGGCACGCACCCTTCCCTTCAGTCCCAGCAGACTGTTTACCCCCCAGCGCAGCAACAGCAGAATCAGCGTAATGACCAGCGCACTGGCCATCGGAGCAAAGGTAGTCTTTCCATGTGCCAGCGAAAAATGAAGGGCTTCCAGCACATCGCGCTGGAACACATAAAGATATACAAAACTAAACAGAGAAAAAAGAAGACCGCATACAGCAATCATGATGCGTGCAGTCTTCTTATAAAATGCATTTGTGTAATCACTCATACAATATCAAATCAATCTTTCACTCGTTTTAATACAACTGCAGAACGGGCCGGCACATACAGTTTCAGCCATTCTTTCTTATCTTTTGCATAAAGCGGGTCGGCACAGGTGAAGTGGCGGAGACTGTCGTCTGAGAAGCCTAATCCACCAAACTGCTTGTTGTCTGTGTTCAGAACCACATCGTAGGCACCTCTCGGTACGAGGAAGCCATAATCGGTAAACGAACGGGTCGGGTTGAAGTTGAACACAAACACCAAATCCTTGCGGCGGTATGCCAGAATCTGGTCACCATCATTATGCCATACTTCGATGACATCCGATTTCTGGATGTTCTTCACGCTGCGAATCAGCTTGACCATCGCCTCATCGAAGTCGCCCAGGTAATGATAGCACAAGTCCGGATTATCAACCAGGTTCCACTGACGGCGTGCATACTTGTATGACCATCCGTTACCTTCGCGCGGGAAGTCAATCCATTCCGGATGACCGAACTCATTACCCATGAAGTTCAGGTAACCTCCGTTGATGGTAGAAGCCGTGAGCAGACGAATCATCTTGTGCAGGGCAATGCCTCGTTCCACCACTCCATTCTCGTCGCCAATCTTGAAGTGCCAGTACATGTCAGCATCAATCAGGCGGAAGATGATGGTCTTGTCGCCCACCAATGCCTGGTCGTGGCTTTCGCAGTAAGAGATGGTCTTTTCATCCTTGCGGCGGTTGGTCACTTCCCAGAACAGGCTGGACGGTTTCCAGTCTTCATCGCGACGTTCCTTGATAATCTTAATCCAGTAATCAGGAATGTTCATGGCCATACGGTAGTCGAAACCGTAACCTCCGTCTTCGAACGGAGCAGCCAGTCCCGGCATACCCGATACTTCCTCGGCAATGGTAATGGCCTTCGGATTCACTTCATGAATCAACCGGTTGGCCAGCGTCAGGTAGCAAATGGCATTGTCATCCTGATGACCGTTGAAATAGTCACCATAGTTGCAGAAGGCCTCACCCAGTCCGTGACTGTAATAAAGCATAGAAGTCACCCCATCGAAACGGAAACCGTCGAAATGGAACTCTTCCAGCCAGTACTTACAGTTGGACAACAGGAAGTGAATCACCTCGTTCTTGCCATAGTCAAAGCAGAGCGAATCCCATGCCGGATGTTCACGACGTCCGCCCTGATAGAAATACTGGCAAGGATCACCGGCAAAGTTGCCCAATCCTTCCACCTCGTTCTTCACGGCGTGTGAGTGTACAATATCCATAATCACGGCAATGTTCATCTGGTGTGCCGTGTCGATAAGCTGTTTCAGTTCTTCCGGTGTACCGAAGCGTGAAGAAGGAGCAAAGAAGCTGGACACATGATAGCCGAAACTTCCGTAATAAGGATGCTCCTGAATGGCCATAATCTGAATACAGTTGTATCCGTCCTTCGCAATTCGCGGCAGTACATTCTCACGGAATTCATTGTACGTACCAACCTTTTCCGCATCCTGTCCCATACCAATGTGGCATTCGTAAATCATCAGCGGAGCCACATTAGGCGTAAAGGTCTTTTTCTTGAATTTATACGGTTTCTCCGGATTCCATACCTGTGCACTGAAAATCTTGGTCTGTTCATCCTGCACTACGCGGGTAGCCCATGCCGGAATACGTTCGCCACATCCGCCTTCCCAGTACACTTTCAGCTTGTACAAGTCGCCGTGCTTCATGGCCTTTTCCGGCAGATTGATTTCCCAGTTGCCCGTCTTGCGCACACGTTTCATGCGGAAAGCCGGTTTCTCCTGCCAGTCGTTGAAATCGCCCACCAGGTAAATTTCCGTCGCATTCGGTGCCCATTCACGGAAAGTCCATCCCTTGTCAGTGCGGTGCAGGCCAAAATACATGTGTCCGGTTGCAAAATCCGACAATGTCTTCTTTCCTACCAGTTCCTTTTCTTTTTCTACAACATGCTGATGACGGCCGTTGATAGCATCGGCGTATGGTTCCAGCCACGGATCATTCTTTATGATATTCAATACCTTGTCCATAGTATTAGTAATTAGAAATTATTTGACACGTACTTTTACAATCACTTTTCTCACTCCGTCGGGAGTTATACCCGGCGCATGTGCGTCTTCCGGGAAGAAGATGGTAAACATACCCGGCTTTACGGTCAGGTAGTTAGTAGCCAGTCCTTCATAGAAGGTAATATCTTTTTCTGCGTTGTAAGCAGCTTCGGGCAAATCCGTACGCGGCGTATAGCCCATCACTTCCACTCCCGACAATGGAATCTGGATATCGATGAAGTCATTGTGTGTTTCCAGAAGCGCTTCTTCCTTCGTCTTCGGGCATGCATCGGCAAAGTTCACCATCAGCTCACCTTCCTTCAGCACCACCTTCCCCGCTTCGTGTGCCCGCAAGTCTGTTGTCTTCAGAAAAGCCACAGCCTCTGCAAACAAAGGATGCAGCGGCACATATCTTTCCAGGTTCTCCAGTTTGTCAATAACCATATTCTTTTAATTTTAAACAGTTCATTATTTCATTCAAACTCATCTATCGTTTCATTTGTAAAATCGGCAAAGCGTTTCAGCTGGCGAAACACGTCGATAATCCGCTCCATAAAGTCCGGACGGGAAAAGAACTCATCTTCCACCTGGCAGGCCACCGTAAAGTCCTTACAACGGATGTACTGCGGATACGGAAAATCCTTTGGAAATCCTTTAGGCACCGTCTTCAGATGCGCCTCGCCCACCACCGGGAAATACTGCTTGAAAGCCGGATCTTCCACGATGGCACGATACTCGTCAATGCGGTCGCACACCGACTGACGCACCACCCGCAACATATCGGCAGGCATGCACCAGCTTCCTCCGGCCAGCATACAGTTGCCCGGTTCCAGATGAAGATAATAACCACAGTGATTGGATTTCTTTCCCCTTGCATTGATATACCCTCCGATGTGGGTCTTATAAGGAGACTTGTCGGAAGAAAAACGGACATCCCGGTAGATGCGATACGTGCAGTCACGCGGAAGGACGTGCGCCACACTTTCATCCCATGGCGAAAGGCGGGCAATCACCCCTGCCAGCAACTCCTCGAAGTCTGCCTGCACACTCAAATATTCCGCTTTATGTTCCTGAAACCACTCCCGGTTGTTGTTTGCCGCCAGCACTTTCAGGAAGTCCAATATGCCCGGTATATCCATATTCTTTACTTTTGAGTCACACAAACTTACGAAATTAATTCTTATCTGTCGAATAAAACGATATTTTTTTACATTATCCCAGCAGATTCAGCAGAAAATCGTGCACCTTTCCGTTGGAAGCCACCACTTCGCGGCCGGAATAGCATGAATCGCCCCCGGAAAAGTCGGTCACCCGTCCACCGGCATTCTGTACCAGCAGGATACCTGCCGCCACATCCCACGGACAAGTGAAGGCTTCGGCACGCGCTTCAAAACGTCCGTCGGCCACGTAACACATCTCGGCAGCCGCCGCACCGACCACCCGAATGCCTGCCACATGCCCGTAGCAGCCTTCTATCAGGCGGTTGAACACCGGCTTGTAAGCCTCCGTTTCGTACGGAAGTCCGAAAGCCATAAAAGCCTCATCGGGCACAGCCACCTGCGACACCCGAATCTGGTGGTCGTTACAATAAGCAGGTGCCCCCTTGTAAGTCCAGAAACACTCGTCGCGGCACACCTCATAAACCACCCCCAGCAAGATTTCCTCACGGTTACGCAAGGCAATGCTCACACAATAAGGTGCATGGTTATGAATGAAGTTGGTCGTACCGTCCAGCGGATCAACCAGCCAGCAATACTCCTCATCGGTGTGAGTTCCGCTCCCCTCTTCAGCAATAAAACCTGCCTCGGGAAGCAATTCCCGCAGACAGGCTACTATTCTTCGTTCCGATTCCTTGTCGACATACGACACATAATCGTGTGCATGCTTCTTCTCAATCCGCTCACGGCTGAACTTCTTCCGCTCCTCACGGATAAAAGCTCCCGTGGCTACAGCCAGTTCACGCACCTTCAAAGTCAGTTCGGATAATTCCATCATTATTTTTTCTCCTCCAATAAACGTCCGTATCTGAAAGTCCCTTTCCGGACAATATTTCCGTTGGCATCCATCTCTACGAATGGACCGTCTTTCTTTCCCTGCTTGAAGAAGCCCTCAAAGCGGGTGCCGTCCTTTTCAATCAGCACACCCTTTCCTTCTTCCTTTCCACGTACAAAGGAACCGGTATAGACAGAACCGTCGGCCATGTGAAGCACTCCTTCTCCCTCGGCCATGTTGTTCTTCCACTGACCTTCGTATTCATCACCGTTGGCCCACTTGTATTTTCCGGTACCCGAGCGCTGGTTCTTCGACCATTGTCCGTCGTACACCGCTCCGTTGGCCCAGGTGAACGTACCTTGTCCCTCCTGCTGTCCGTTCAGGAAATGGCCTACATATTTGTCACCGTTCGGATACGTATAGATACCCCTTCCCGTGCGTTCACCGTTGGCATAATCCCCCTCATAGCGTTCGCCGTTCTGGAAATAATAGATACCCTTTCCATCCTGCACATCATCCTTCCAGTCGCCCACGTACTTGTCGCCGTTGGTATAGTAGAAAGTACCCTTTCCGTGACGCATGCCGTCCTTCCAGTCACCTTCATACTTCGACTTATCCTCCCACACCATGGTGCCCTTCCCGTTCTTCAGGTCGTTCTTCCATTCGCCGGTGTAGACCGCTCCGCCTTTCCAGGTGTAAGTACCCTGTCCGTTGCGCTTGTCATGATGCCAGGTTCCGGTATATAAGTCCCCGTTATAATAGGTCATCGTACCCTCACCCTCCTGGTAGTCAGTGTACCACATCCCGTCGTAACGGTTGTTATTCATAAAATAATACGTTCCCTTGCCATGCTGCTGGTCTTCGTACCACTCTCCCACGTACTTTTCTCCGTCGCTGAAAGTGTAAGTACCTTCACCCTGACGTTTCCCCTTCACGTATTCACCTTCGTACACGTCGCCATTGCGGAACACCGTCTTTCCCTTTCCGTTCGGGCGGCGTCCTTTCAGTTCGCCGGTATATTCCGAACCATCCTTAAACTGGTAATATCCCAATGACAACTGGGCCGAAGCCGATACCGAGCTGAATGCCAGCAGGGCAAATAAAAATAATGTATGTTTGTTCTTTCTCACGTTCTTAGTCTCTTTTTTAATTCCGCTCAAAAATAGTCTTTTTACTTTTGCACGAGCCGGAAGGTTTATACTTTTTTACCTGCCACTACCTCTATTAAGTTTTCTTTGCAGAAATAGCGCTGAGCCAGTGAAAGCAGTTCGTCGGACGTCACCTCACGGATGGCAGCCAGCGACGCATCAAAAAAGTCGGGCTTCAATCCGGCCGTTTCGATGAATATCCAGGCATCCGAAAGCGAGAATGCTCCCTCGTACGAACGGCACATATCACCCAACATATAGTTGCGCACCATCTCCAGTTCTTCTGCCGGCACCTTGTCCTGACGCAGCCGGTCCATTTCATGATACACTTCCGTGATGACAGACTCCATGTATTCATTGGCCGCTTCCGTACTCACCACCAGCAGACTCGTGCCCGGATAAGACACCAGTCCGGCCCCGATGCCGTAGGTATATCCCTTATCCTCACGGATGTTCGACATCAGACGACTGCCGAAATACCCTCCGAACAGCGTAACCAGTACACGCAGTTTCAGGTAATCAGGATGCTTGCGGTCGAGCGAGAAACCACCCATACGAAGCGAACTCTGCAGAGCATCCTCCTTCTCCACGTGAACCCGTTTACGGGCATCCTTCACAATGTCCCACGTGCGTTCCACCTTCTCTGCCGTACAACTTCCCCAGGGCGCTTCTCCCCAGTGACGTTCGATGCAGCGCACCACCTCGGGCGTTACCTTACCCGACACGTACATGGAGCAGTTGCCCGAATGATAGTGGCGGTGATAGAAATCCTTCAGTGCCTCCACCTGAATGCGTTCATAATCCTCCAGTTCGGCATAGCGTCCCAACGGATGCGAAGTACCGAAAAGCGAACGGTTCAACTGCTTGCGGGCCAGTACATCCACCCGCTGGTTGTTCACCAGGAACTGCTGGCGGTTGATGTCGCAGATAATGCGGAACTGCTCTTCCGGAAACACAGACTCCTTCACCAGTCCGGCCACAATCTCCATGGTGCGGTCAAGGTGTTTCGTCAGTGTATACAACGTCACAAATCCACAGTTCACAGAAGAAGACAGGTCGAGCCACGCCCCGTAATAATCCAGCCGTTCGGCAATCTCGCCCGATGTCATGCGCACCGTTCCCTCACGCAGCATACGGTTGGTAAACACGGCCTGAAGCGGCTGCGACTGGTCGAGCTGTCCGCTCCGCACCAACAGGTCAAAACGAATCACGTCTTCGTTTCCGGCCGAAAGCACATACAGCGGCATGCCGTTCTTCATACGGTGCAACTCCGGCTGCAAAATGGAAAAATGCTCCAGCTGACGGATGGCAGGCGCCACACTACGGTCGAGCTGCGTCATAGTGCCTCCTGCTGATTGCGCAGAAACTCTTCGGCCCGTGCCAGATCCTGCGGTGTGTCAATACCAATGGTCTCCACTTCGCTAATACCCACCTTGATGGAATAGCCGTTCTCCAGCCAGCGCAACTGTTCCAGCGATTCGGCCAGTTCGAGCGATGACTGCGGAAGAGATGTAATCTCCTTCAGCACCGGAGCGCGGTAGGCATAAAGTCCGATATGTTTATAATACGTATGTCCGGCCAGCCACTCCTTCTTGTCGCGGTTACGCTGGTAAGGAATGATGGAACGGCTGAAATAGAGCGCCTTCATCTCCTTGTTCACCACCACCTTGGGCGAGTTCACGTTTTCCAGCGCATCGAATCCGTCGGCAGGCGTAAACGGTTTCACAAGTGTGGCAATCTGTGTAGACGCATCGTCAAAGCAGGCCTTCACGGCTTCCAGCTGCGAACGCTGGATGAACGGTTCGTCACCCTGTATGTTTACCACCACGTCATAGCCGCTGCCCACCTTGCAGTAAGCCTCGTAGCAACGGTCGGTCCCGCTCTTATGGTCGACCGACGTCATTACCACCTTTCCACCGAAGGCCTTTACAGCCGCTTCGATGCGTTCGTCGTCGGTAGCCACATAAGCTTCGTCCAGCACACCGGCCACTTGTTCATAAACTCTTTGTATCACGGGTTTGCCTCCCAGTAGTGCCAAAGGTTTGGCGGGGAAGCGTGTAGATGCATATCTTGCAGGAATAATTCCAATAAATTTCATGGTTATTGTATTAGAGATTTTATATTCGACAAAGATAACATAAAAAAACGAAAAACCGTACAAAGTCAACTTCCCAAAAAAGATTAACCATAGTACCTCCTTAACAGGATCAAAAGCACAACATTATTTATGCAATATTGGTATCTTGATACAGCTATAACACAGAAAGTCTCATTTCACAGGATTTCAACTATTTACCAATAATTAGTATTGATTCAAAAGCTCAAAACATGAAAAAACGACTCCAGATAAGGCTGTTCTATTAATAACAATAAATTATGGGAAATACAATCACACAAACAGAATAAGCTAAAGTCATTCCAATTATAACTGGCAGTAAAAATCTCAGCAAAAAACAGCACTCATGTAAGCCAAATAGGGCGAGAAAGTCTAAACATCAATACCCAATATACCAGTAGGATTTCTCTATCATACTTTGATTTGGTTACAAACAAACATGATTCCCCGTCAGCATCTTGTCGGATATAGCAGCCCCCATCTAACAGTTTTTCGTTCTTCTCTGATAGTGAACAGTATGCTGAAAATGCTCCTGCTTATATTCTAGCTATCTAATATGGTTTGTTGGAGAATCTTTTCACAGATGGGAAAAGACTCCGGGCGACGGTGCCGCATTGATTATGTGGTGCTGGTATCTTGATGTGCCCATGATATTGTTGACCCTGTTCCACCGGATGGCAGGCAGTTGGATATTCTATCCGGTCATTGTCCCTGCCCTGCTGGCTGCTCCTTTCCTTTTCTGCCGTTTCAGGTACACGGCAAAGCGTCAGGATGAGATCTTCGCAAGGCATTCCCGCAAAAGACGGGAAGGCGGTTATTGGCGATATGGGCTGCGATAGTCGGCATATTCTACCTTGAAGTGCTGCTGATGGTACTTTCCGGACTTTGGAGCATTGAATTGAGATAAATCTGTACTTGTGTTTTTATAGGCATTCTCATGCCACTTCTCAGCCCCCCGTATCTTCAGTCCATTCCAGACTGTCCACTGGACAAAGTTCAACTTTCTTCATTTCATACCATACCGTCAGTAGTATCCTTATGCTGTCAGACGTAAATCCCTTGCCCCATGTGCATTCGGCAAACTTCCGTGTGCCGTCCCTGATTTCATCAATGGTAGCATGGTTCAACAACCTTGCACGGAACCCTCCGTCCATATCTCCCTTTGTTGCCCGCACCTGCATCGCATAGACCGGTTGCCCGTATCGGGGTCGTGCGTTCGTCTTGGTCGATCTGACGCTGCAAGGCTTCATTGGGTGCTTCCTGACGGGCTCCTATCATGAAATGCAGTGAAAGATAATCCCTGTAACTTTGTGGTACTTCGACCTGCTCTTTCTCCGCAGGAACTGTATTCTCCGAGGCCATGGGAAACGCCATGTTCACAACTACCACTATTGCTACGATAACCGCCCAATAGACCGCTAACGCCCGTTTCCAGTAACGGGGACGCTTACGAAGTTCCTGACGGACTTCCTTGCATATCTTCTTGTCGTCAAAAAATCCCAAAGGGATGGCCGACAGCAGCACCGCCAGGCCAACCAGACCATAGACGATAATCTTTTGCGGCACGTTTACCAGATGCACGTACCCGTCTTGTCCCCTTGCTGCCAAGAATGTGCCGGCCAACAGGACATATTCCGGGATGATGCTCAAGCAATATACTCCGGCAGCTAACGCCTTGTGCTTCCTCTTATTGTTCCATTCCGTGAAATGCGCATAAGGAATTTTATGCAGCATCACCAATATGCGGAAAAATCGGCCAAGGATGTTTCTTTTATTTGTCATTTCAGTATTTCGGTTATCCATTTCAGAGCAGTTCCTAATAAAACCATTGCGGGAATAATCAGCAAATAAAGGGAGAAAAAGAACAGGTTGCGCCGTAAGGGGCTGAACTTACAGCCCGCATAATGCTGCATGACCGCTTTCCGCCGGGAAGGCGGGTATATTTTGCCGAACAAGCGGTCTGTCATGATGACAGAAACGGAAAACACGATTACAAGAATGACTCCAAACACCTCGAATGCCAAGTCATCAAGGAAATGACCGGCTATGGTCAGAGCCGGCATGAATATAAAAAGCGTGATACAGGCCCACAACATATCACTCCCTCTGGGCTGTTTGAAATTGACCTTGTGATAATTCTCCCATGTTATTTCTCCCAACCAGAACAGATAGTCGAAGAAATAATATCGCCGTCGGCATTCTTGCTCTTTATATTTCTGCCTTCTCATTTTTTATTATGGACAAAACACTAATGTTTGGCTGCTAATAGCCGTTTGGGACGATTAAGGTACATGTTAACAACTATTCTATTACTATTCTTATTTTTTTATTTGCAGTTTCTGTTTCCCAATATTCTTGGTTCTCTCTTATGAATAATATAATTTCGTCATATAGCGAGCTATTCCTGCTTCTAAGTTTCTCAGCATTACGAAAACAAATGGTAGTACCACTATCCAGCCAGCATAAATCTCTAATACATTCATCTGCTGCATCCCAATTGTTCCCAAAATAATCAGGAAACGCTAATTCATCTTTTAACAAGTTGAAAAAGCTACTTTTCCCCCATACTTTATTGAGATTGATAATTATTTTATTCATGTTGATAGTTGTTAATGTTTGGCAGCGTTCCGCTTTAAGCGGCAGTGCTGTTGGTTAGTGATTCATTTATGTTCTCAATTTCCATATCAAGAAAGGTTATATACCATTCTATAAATGATATTCTTTACCCATCTTTCAATTTCGGTACAAGTCCACTACAATCAGCTCGTCCATCAAACCAAATATGTCCTTTTTCATTTCCATTCCCCACCAATAGAAATGTACATCCATTCCGAAATGACTTATTTGCAGACTGCCTGCAATATGGGAGGTACTAATATACGCATCAACAATTTCCGTTTCCGGGTATCCCTCGTCCCAATTAAAGGAAGTTATCCATTCTTCATTCCAACTATCTTGATATGGGAATTTTTCATTCAAGAAAATATTAGGTTTATCTCTTAATTTGAAATCAACAATAGCTTTATCAAAAGGCAATAATCCATATCCCGGTCCAAAACCTCCATTTCCTATCTCAGAAATAAAAGTTCTGTAATCATCAGGAAGAGTTATACAATGTTTATGCTCAAACTCCTTAATATCTTCTTCAGATAGACAAGGATTATAAGACACCTCTTGTTCCTTTACTCAAAAAGATGCAAATTCTTTATGGCGTCTTATGAAAGCCAATTTTTCTAATATTTCCGTTTTTTGATTCATAATCACTAATGTTTGGTGGCTAACCGACCTTTCAGGGGTGGTTAAGCCGTTTGTTAGCACACTATCTTATTAAGCCAGTTACCAATAAAAAATTTTGTCTTTTCTATATTTTCACTGCTCCAGGTTAGGAAAATCACGAACTCTTCATTCCCGTCAAACTTATCATTCCATGTGTCAACTATATTGCTGTCATCATTTGTTTGAATAATCTTGATAATTTTTCCTGTCCGTTTAGACTTGGCCGAGAATATTGGATTTCCATCCATCTCTTTCTCTTGATTGTTAAAATAGGTGTTATAAAAAGGAATAATCCAATCATCTGAGCTAATCCCTTGTTTATTTAATTCAGAATAAAACAGTTGAATCCAAAATTGCTCTAATGCAATATAGGTATTCATATTTTCTAAAAAGTCATCAAACATAATTTCCAATTCTGTGCTAATGTTTGGTGGCTAACCGACCTTTTCGGAGAGGTTGAGCCGCTTGTTACCAGCATTATTCTTCCAAGGGTTCAAATGGTTCTTCTTGAAACATTCCATTTTCATCTCTGATATAAGCCGTACCGTATGGAGCATGAAGTAACGGAATTATATCAGGATCGTACTGGCAGATTGTATTTAGTTTATAGATTCCACTATTTTCAGCCTTTTGCATATACTCGTCACTCTCATCACCTGCTGTAAACCGCCACCCACTATCATATCCTTCAAATGGACTGTCTTCTTCCGGTTTCTCACGATACATATATCCGACAGGTAAGCCATCTACTGTGATTCTATCAGTAGCTATGCATCCGTCAGACGTATCCCAATCTTTAAGAAGGACTTCATTTTCTCGTCCATTTATAAAAAATATCTTTTCCTTTTTCATTTTATTTTTCTTTTTTGCTGGTAATGTTAAGGAGGATAATCGCCTTTTTGGGCGATTTATCCTTATGTTCGAGGCCGCATTTCGCAGCCCTTAGGCTGCTTTATTTAACTCTCCAAGCAACCGTTCAGGTTGCTTACCTTATAATTAATATTATAGAACTTCAATTTTCCCCTGTACTTTCCTTTTGCCGATAAGGGAAATTTTCATTCCGTTTCCGGGATTTTCCCGGTATGATGTTCCGTTCACCAATCATTTTTTGTCCTCCTTTCATTGCTTTTTCGTGGGATTTCCATGTTTTCCTTTACGAAAGTGCATAGCTATCCCGTTATTTCATTATGCGACTTTTTGTTTTCGTATGTCAGACCTGCTAAACACAAGTGTTTCAGGTGATTCATCGAAAACAGTCCGTCTTGTTATTATTGTATGTACATAAATTCTCGCACGTTGGCAGCACTCGCAGAAGAAAGGATTCTCGTAATCGCTTTCTTCTGCCGGGGCGTTTTGCATCACATTCTCGGCCCGTCCGAAGTATTCCCCCGGCAAATTGCCTTTATTGGAGTAAAAGCCGTAGTACCTCACGATACGGAAATAATGTAGGGGTACATGTTGCATCAACCGGGGAAAGAACTCACGGTAATGCAGGGTCAGTTCCTTCTCCAACGGGTTCCTCCTGTCGGGGGAGTTTTGATAGTCACGGTAACGGAACGTGATGTTCTCGTCTTCCATCGCCGTGATTTTATATTCGCTCAGGCACGCTCTTTTGGAATACCGCCCGATATATTGTATCACTTGTTCGGGCATTTCCAGAGGCGGCTCTAGATGAACAATCCACTGCTTCTTGTTTACCACGTGTTTGATAAAACTCATGAACTCCATGCGGTTGCGGAAGTCATGTTTGAGCTTTCCGTTGTCAAACAACTCTATCAGAGCCTTATCGAACGTGTGTTTGAATATGCTCCTGATGAAAGTGTCGTTCACCTTTGACCTTTCCGGAACGACAATCCTCCCGTTCCTGTCAATGCCACCCCATGATAGGATCATGTGCGTGTGGACATGGTACTGCTTGGTTTCCCCGTAGGTATGTAGCACGGCTATCACGCCCACTTTCAGCCCGAAAGCCTTCATCATCCAGATTTTCAACGCTTCCGCCGACGTGCGCATCATGATGTTGAGCATTTCTTTCTTGTTGCGCTTCACCAAGTCAAGCAATACATGGGGCAGGGTCATCACCACGTGGCGGTGAGGGACACGCAACAGCTTGTCTTTCATGCGTGCAGCCCATTTGAGCGTGTCACGCCATCCGCACGTGGGGCAGAAACGGTTCTTGCAGCTATGGTAGATTTCCCGGACCTCACCACATTCGGGGCAGGCATAAGTATCTATCCCCAAAGCGGCGGTGCGGCATACCCTTATGGCATTTGCAGCCTTATACTGTTCCGGGGTGATATGCTCTGTCGGATGCTTGGTGTACTCATCCCACCAACGGTTGAAATAGTCTGCCAAGCGGTACTTTTTTTCAGTGCCGCAGCCTTCCGATTGTGCCGATATGTCGAGTAAATCTATCATCTTTCCTGTTTGCAACTGCCTATTATACAGTCTAATAGTAACTTCAAGGCCTTGAATGTTCAGCTAACAGCCGATTTGGCTGTTATTTTCCCAATTATCGTCCAGATTCTTTTTGCTTTCATAAACGACTTTATTAACCTATCTGCAAATTCTTCATCTTCAAAACACCTAAAATGATACCAACAAACGATAGGTACGGTAGATTTACACTCAAGAAATCTACTTTTGAAACAACTCAGTCCTTTAAAAAGCCTCCAGAGGTTTATCTTCTTACAGATTATCTCATCCCAAATACCATCACTGAAACTTACTTTTTCAAATATGACTTTTGTATCTGGAGATATTTTTATGTGTTTTTACATCCAGCATTATCTGTTTGTTGGCAACATACAATTAGATAATAAAGTTAAATGATTGGAGGTCTTCTATCATCTTACTTTGGATTTGATTTTCATCCCAAGGCATACCCACAATCAGTGCCAGTCTTTTGATAGCTTTAATTCCACGTTCCTTTAACTCAGATGAAATAGATCCGGTTATTTTTATTTGTGCAAAGGCTGTAGCATAGGTAACCATATCACTTTGAATCATATCCATTTCCTTATCCGCTGCCATTTTTTTCACTTCATCGGGATCAAGAGTATTGACTGGAATATATTCCATACCCCAATCCTGTTCTATCAACTTTTGTGGAAAACCAGAATAATCAAAATTAGGATTCTTTCTAATCGCTTCAAATATGAAAATCAAAGCATCATGTCCTTCATCACTTCCGAATGGAGTATCTTCATCCCCTTCCGAATAATATATTTCATCACTAAAATGCGCAGAGAATCTTGGGTGTGATGTTTGGGGATTAAGGCCATACTCTTCGCTGTCAATATATAGCCGGTCCAAAAAATTAAAGTTTTCGTCTTCTACATAACCTTTTTTTATCTTTGAACGGATTAACTTCTCTGCTTCCTTTTGACAGTCTTCCTCAGTATCAAATTCCTTTAATTCAAATTTTCCTATACTACCATATTTGCCGTAATTTACAGCAAAACTACAACCGCCATAATCTATCCACCAGAATTTGTAAGATTTTTCGTCTTTATATACAAAGGCTCTTTTCATATTGTTTCTAGTTTAATTGTTGCTAATGCTATCAGTGAAAATTCGCTGTTATTTTTCCAAATATTTATTATAAAAGAAACAATCCTTTGTCTGTAAATATACTAAATATTTCTGTTTATCAATATTTTCGGACGCTTTTTATTCTTTTTAAAGGGCTTTCTTCCAATCAATAAATCCACAACAAACTATAATTGTAGAAGCATATCGCTTAACCTAAAAATCACTTTTCAAAACGCAAGTGCATTCAAAACAAAACGCCTTTGCGTTTTAGATCAAACGCAAGTACGTTTTAAGTAAAACGCAAGGGCGTTTCATCTTAAACGTAAGGGCGTTTTAGTCCAAACACAAAAGCGTTTTTTAGAGGATTTTTACACCTCTGAAAATCAATCAATTACATTTTTCTTAAATTTTGCGGATAACCCAGTATCCTCCCACTATCTGCAAGAGCATTCCGGGAATACCGATACGGAAATCCTGCAAGGCGGTGAACAAGCTGCCGGAAAGTGCCCACTCACCCAGCGTACCAGCCAGTTGATAGAACAGCACCACGCCTAACAGCAACGGCAAGGTGACTTTCTGAAAGCGGGCGGCCACCAGACCGGCCCCCACAGCCAACAGCACGGATTTCAGCAGGATGGCAGGCAGCACGGCAGGTGCGGGCATGCCGAACCACCATGAGTTGAGTAACGGCGAGAGTACTGCCGTCAGCAGTCCGGCCTTCCAGCCGTATTTATAGGCTCCTACCAGTGTGAAGAAATAAATGGGCAGCCAGGTGACTCCTCCCTGCGGCACCAGGTGGAAAAGCTGGGGCAGGACAATGTTTCCGGCCACAAACAGCAGGGCGGTGACGTAGGTCTTCACGCGGCTATATCCCAATGTGTAAAGTTTTACGGTTGTTTCCATGTGTATTCGTTATTTTTCTGAGATTGTTTTTTCTTTTTCTCCGGCTTCCCGCATGCGGCGTACAAAGTCTTCAATCACGGGATAGAGTTCCACGGGATTGTCCGACACGTCGCAAAGGGTTTCCAGCGGACACCGTCCTGTGCGGGTGCGGTTGATGATGCAGGGCACTTCTTCGGCATAGGCCACCTCTACCCCTCCCTTACGGAGCAAGGTGAGTGCAGGGGTACTGACTACCCGGGTCCACACGCGGGACACGCCGCCCAATACCATCAGGGCGGCCGCTCCCTTTCCAATGACTTTATCGGCCAGCCAGGCTCCTTTCAGAAAGGCGCGGTCTGTGGCGTACAAGTCGTACAGGTCGGCCACGCCCCGACGGGAGAACGTGCGGGTTTCTTCGCCCTGACGCACCACGCAGGAATAGTTTCCTTCGTTCAGCAAGCGTATCAGTTCGTCCATCACAGTGTTTCCTGTTTCAGTTGTTCCACGTAGGCATCAATGCGGTGAAGCTCCTTCGGAATGTCGATGGACTGCGGACAGTGCGGATTACATTGTCCGCAACCGATACAGTGACTGGCCTGACGGAGTTTCGGCACGCTGCGGTCGTAACCCACCAGGAAGGCACGGCGGGCTTTCACGTAATTCTCGTCCATGCGGTCTTTCGGCATGTTGCCCTCGTTCACGCACTTGTTGTAATGCACCAGCACGCCGGGGATGTCGATGCCATACGGGCAAGGCATACAGTATTTACAGTCGTTGCAGGGCACGGTGGGATATTTCTGCATCAGGTCGGCCGTATCGAGCAGGAACTGGTTTTCCTCGTCGGTAAGCGGCACCAGCGGAGAATACGTGCGGAGGTTGTCTTGCAGATGCTCCATGTAGGTCATGCCACTGAGTACGGTGAGCACCTTTTCCGGCGTACCGGCAAAGCGGAAGGCCCACGATGCCACACTGCCTTCGGGATTGCGCTCTTTCAGGCGGCTGAAGATGTGGTCGGGAATGTTCGACAGGCGTCCGCCCAACAGCGGTTCCATCACCACTACCGGAATGTTCTTGCTGCTCACCTGCTCGTACAGGTAGTCGGCATTCACGTTACGTCCCGATGCGTGCTGCCAGTCGGAATAGTTCAACTGAATCTGCACGAAGTCCCAGTGCACCTGGTCGTGCATGGCCAGTGCCCGGTCGAATTCCTCTTTTGTGCCGTGGAACGACCAGCCCAGGCGGCGGATACGTCCGGCTTCGCGCTCCTTGAGCAGGAAGTCGAGCAGACCGTTGTCAAGGAAACGGCCCTGCAAGCCGCTTTTTCCGGGAGCCCCCAGCATGTGCAGCAGGTAATAGTCGATGTAGTCCACCTGCAGGTTCTTCAGCGAGTTGTGGTACATCTTTACCCCAAAATCATAGTCGGAATTGGAGAAGTTCGACATTTTGGTGGCCACGAAGAACTTGTCGCGCGGATGACGCTTCAAGGCAATACCTGTCGACTTTTCCGACCAGCCCTGCACATAGACCGGAGCCGTGTCGAAATAGTTCACGCCATGTTCGATGGCGTAATCCACCAGCCGGTTCACTTCTTCCTGATCGATAACGTTACCGTCGCCACCCGGTGCCGGAAGTGTAGGCCAGCGCATGCAGCCATAGCCTAACAGCGACACCTTATCCTCGTTGGGAGGGAACTGGCGGTAAGTCATCTTGCCGACGGGCACTTCCGTAGTGCTTTCGCCGGTTTTTTTCTTGTCGGGCGTACAACCGTAGAAAGCCGCTGTGGCTCCCACCGTACTGATGCCGACTATTTTAAGGAAATCTCTTCGATTCATCTGTTTTTTCTCGTCCATTCTCTTTCTATATATAAAGGTAAGACAATCCGATTAAAGTACACGATGGCGTTCATGGCCTTCCACGTAGATGGCACTCAGCGGACGGGCCGGACACAGGTTCTCGCAGGCTCCGCAACCGATGCAGCGTGCTTCGTTCACTGCCGGAATTTTCAGTGAGTCGGGGTTCGCCGGGTCGGACGGAACCATGGTGATGGCATTCACCGGACAATGGCGGGCACAGTTGCCGCACTCCTGCTTGTCGGTAATCGGAATACACAAATCTTTTACCCACACGGCATGACCAATCTGGATGGAAGACTTCTCTGCCTTGTCAATTTTCAGGATGGCTCCGGCGGGACATACTTCGGAACAGCGCGTACACTCCGGACGGCAGTAGCCGCGTTCGTACGACATGTAAGGCTGCATGAAAGTATCCAGCGAATGAGAAGGACGGAGCACTTCGTTCGGACAAGCCGACACGCACAGCTGGCAGGCCGTGCAATGCGACTGCAGATGGCGGAGTCCACGTGCGCCCGGAGGCACAATCGGAGTCTGGCGTACCGGCTCTTTCTTGTCCACGATGTCGGCCAGTCCGCCGTCCATCTTGATGGCCTCGGCCTTCTTGGCTACCTGTGCTTTCAGTACCGAACCGGCCAGCAGCAAGGAACCGGCCAGGAACTCGCGTCGTCCAGCGGTACGATCGGCTGTTTCCGGTGCCGGGGTTTCTGCCTTTTCAGCTTTCTTTCCGTAGGCAAACCGATAGCCGATGGCTCCCTTATGGCATTTGTCCAGACAGTCCATGCAAGCCACACAGCGGCTGCCGTCTATCGCATGGTTCTTCACATCGATGCAGGCGGCCTTGCAATTGCGGGCGCAAAGCGTACAGCCGTTGCATTTCTCCTTGTCAATCGTGATGCGGAACAGGCAAAGCGGGAGAAGAATCCCAGCACGGTGCCCACCGGACAGATGGTATTACAATAGGTACGTCCGTTGCGTGCCGCCAGTACCACTACTAATACTAACATGACGGCAGCCACTATCAGCACCGGCAGACTCTTGATCCAGACATCCACCGAATAGAAGGCATAGCTGTCCATGCGTTCGGCCAAAGAAGCCAGCAGGTTGTTTCCCCACATCCACAAAGGCTGCAGGAAGCTGTGTGCCGCACGGCCGTACACGGCATACGGGTCGAGCAAGGCGACCAGGGCATGCACCCCCAACAGCATCGCCAGCACAAACACTGCCAGCACACCGTAGCGCAGCCAGCTTTTCGGTTTGGAATACGTGTAGGGCATCTTCTTGCGTCCCCGGCCCAGACGGGCCACCACGTCCTGAAACACGCCCAGCGGACAAATGACCGAACAGTACACCCTGCCCGCTATGAGCGTGAGCAATATCAAACACACGATTACTCCGGCGTTCAGCGCCAACAGAGCCGGAAGGAACTGTATCTTCGCCATCCAGCCGAGCCATGCATGAAGCACGCCCGTGAAATCGACGAACAACAGCGTCACGAATACCAGGCACAGCATCCCCAGCGTGAGCCTGACTTTTCTCAACATATTCACAGTAAAAGCAATTTTAGTTAGTTATTATATTCTTTCTATCACATTTGCGTAGTGAAATCCTCACAAAAATAAAAGGAATTGTGTTTCGAAGAGTCTTTTTGCGCAGTTTTTTATCCTAAACAGTATAAATATTCGATTAACTTACGCATAAAGGGCCTTTTTGCAGCATTTATGCAGAAAAAATGTCATAAATATTGATTATCTGAATTACAAATTCTAATTTTGCTCCACTATTACCTAACAAAAGAACAGCAGTTATTACATGACATACGCATTTATTACGGCAGCCGAAGCCGCTGCCACCATTCATCATGGGGATACCGTCGGCATCGGCGGGTTTTCATCGGTAGGTACACCGAAAGCCGTGCCGGAAGCACTGGCTGCCTACGCAGAAGCACAGCATGCACAGGGGAAAGAATTCAAGGTAGGCCTTATCACGGGCGGTGCCACGGGCTGTCAGGTGGACAGCGCGCTGGTCAAGGCGCACGCCGTATCGTTCCGTACACCTTTCCAGTCGAACAAGGATATGCGCGAATCCATCAACCAGCACGAGGTGCAGTATTTTGACCTCCACCTCTCGCAAATCGGACAGGACGTGCGCTACGGATTTTTAGGGAAATCCATGTGGCCATTGTAGAAGCTTCCGACCTGACGGACGACGGAGAAGTCATCCTGAGCACTTCCGTAGGTATCTCACCTACCCTACTCCAGATGGCCGAACGGGTTATCATCGAACTGAATGAAGCGCATACGGGAAAACTTACCGGCATGCATGACATCTATATTCCGGCCAACCCGCCTTATCGGAAAGAAATTCCGGTGTATCACGTGAACGACCGCACCGGACACATCAGCGTGAAAATCGACCCGAAAAAGATACGGGGGTGGTACGCACAAATGCCCGCGACCACATCGCGGCCTTTACACCGCAAAATGAAACAACCTTGCAAATCGGACATAACGTGGCTGCTTTCCTGCTGCGCGAATGGAAGAACGGGGGCCATCCCCAAGGAGTTCCTGCCCCTGCAGTCGGGTGTGGGCAACATTGCCAATGCCGTACTGGGTGCACTGGGTGACGACCCGAACCTTCCGGCTTTCTCCATGTTTACGGAGGTGATACAGAACTCCGTCATCGACCTGATGATGAAAGACCGTATCCGCTTTGCTACCGGCAGCTCGCTCACTCTGTCGGAAGACCGTCTGGACACGATGTACGAGCACATCGATACCTTCCGCGAACGCATCCTGTTGCGTCCGCAGGAAATCACCAACCATCCGGAGATGATTCGCCGTCTGGGTATCATTGCAGTAAACACGGCCCTTGAAGCAGACATTTTCGGCAACGTGAACAGCACGCATGTATCGGGCAGCAAGATAATGAATGGAATTGGAGGCTCGGGAGATTTTGCCAGAAACGCATATTTGTCTATCTTTACCACCCCGTCGGTGGCCAAGGACGGACTGATTTCGTCCATCGTGCCCCAAGTATCCCACGTGGACAGTACGGAACACGACGTACGTATCCTCGTGACAGAACAGGGCGTGGCCGACTTGCGTGGCAAATCGCCTTCGCAACGTGCCCGCTGCATCATTGAAAACTGTGCGCATCCGGACTACAAGCAACTGCTGTGGGACTACCTGAAACTTTCAGAAGGAAAGTCCTGCCACACGCCGATGTCGCTGCGCAACGCTTTCAAGATGCATATAGCGTACGCCGAGACGGGTGACATGCGAAACACCCAATTTGAATCATAAAGAATGGAAAAATTCGACATACACATCTTAGGATGCGGTTCAGCCTTGCCCACTACCCGCCATCAGGCGACCTCGCAGGTGCTCAACATCCGCGAGAAACTGTTCATGATTGACTGCGGCGAAGGGGCACAGGTGCAGCTCCGCCGCGCCAAACTGAAGTTCAGCCGGCTAAACCACATCTTCATTTCTCACCTCCACGGCGACCACTGCTTCGGCCTGATGGGATTGATTTCTACTTTCGGCATGCTGGAGCGTACCGCCGACCTGCACATTCATGCCCATGCCGACCTGCAACGCCTGCTGGAGCCTCAACTGGAATTCTTCTGCAAGGGAATGCCCTATCAGGTGGTGTTCCACCCCTTCAATCCCGGCGAACGTACCGTCATTTACGACGACCGTTCCGTCAGCGTGGAAACCATTCCTCTGCGTCATCGCCTGCCCACCTGCGGTTTCCTCTTCCGCGAGAAGCCGACACCGAACCACATCCGGCGCGACATGATTGACTTCTACGGCATTCCCATCTGCATGATGAACCGCATCAAGAACGGCGAGGACTACACACTGGAAGACGGCAGGGTGATTCCCAACTCAGAACTGACCACTCCCTCCGACCCTCCCCGCGCGTATGCCTATTGCTCGGATACGGTCTACCTGCCCCGCATCGCAGCACAAGTGGCCGGAGTGGATTTGCTGTTCCATGAAGCTACCTTTACCGAAAGCGAAGCCGTCCGCGCCAAACAGACCCTGCACTCCACCGCCGCACAGGCTGCCCGGATTGCCAAGGACGCACAGGTGAAACGTCTGCTCGTCGGTCACTTCTCTGCCCGCTACGAAGACGAGAAGGCCCTGCTCGAAGAAGCCCAGGCCATCTTCCCGAACACGCTGGCCGCCGACGAGGGACTGAAAATCTCACTCTGAGAAGTTAAAGAAAACTAACCCTATTAAACCGAACCAACGGATTGTCGTCTTACCCAACAAATGACGAACCCGCACACGCCATGAACAATTATAACGAAAAAGAAACCATACTGATGCTTCAGGACCCGTCGACCCAGCGGAAAGCGTTCGAACGGATTGTTGAATGGCCTACAGCTGAACAGCTGTACTGGCAGATACGACGCATGGTGGTTTCGCACGACGATG